>Ga0182030_10000026_pt1 | contig 192417 bp, 183 predicted proteins | sample 812S3MmetaG_FD_121299 | JGI IMG/M metagenome (GOLD analysis project Ga0182030, IMG submission 121299) | Permafrost microbial communities from Stordalen Mire, Sweden - 812S3M metaG (Illumina Assembly) | ecosystem: Environmental > Terrestrial > Soil > Wetlands > Permafrost | place: Sweden...
CGCTCCCTCCGCCATTTGATTTCAATAACAGGTTGAAATTTAAAAGTTATTTTTAAATTTGCGAATCACTACCCACAATGCATCCCTTATTTGCGTCAGGATTGCTTAGGTCATGGCGAACTGACGCCATCAGTTCCGAAGAAGGACGGAGATCAACTGTTCACCTTTGCGCACTTCCCGAAAAGCCCACGAAAATCGATCAGATCTGCATATTAGCGCAGCTGCTATCATTCATTTCCGCGCTCTGCCGGCTTCGGGCCAGATCAAGACGGCTAATTCCTCGCCCGGCCTGATTGGGCAACAGATCGCCGCAGATTGGATCTGGATCGACGCGGTTTGGACAAAATGGTTTGATATCGTAACCTTTACAGAGGGCGCGATTCATGGCTTTCAGACCATTGCTGTCATGAGGCGTAGATAAAGGCGATGCGACCGGCCATCGGGCGAACAGCGTGACCGCTGCTGAGGATGAATCCGGCGATTTGAACCCTGGCGCCTTCGCCGAGCGGCGAGCGGCGGCGCTGGCGCGCGCCGCATCAGTGTCGGAAGAATTGCGCCGTTCGGCGCGAACTATGCGGCTCGCGAAGACACGCGCAGTCTCGCCGCGAAGCTGGCAGGTCGGCGCCCGGCTCGGATATCAGACCTTCACTCAGGCCTGGAGCCTCCGGCCCGAGCTTCTGGGACTTTTGATCTTTTTCGCAGCGCCGGCCGGTCTGGTCGTCGGCTATTTCTCGCTCATCGCTTCGAGCCAATATATCTCGGAAGCGCGCTTTGCGGTCAGGGGTGGCGAGCGCCCGGCTAGCGACGTCCTTTCGGCTGTCACGGGGCTCGCCTCCTTCACTCAAGTTCAAGATTCTCTCATCATCGTCAATTACATAAAGAGCCAGGCCCTGGTCGAATATCTCGATCGGCAAATCGGGCTGCGCGCCATTTATGGAAGCGACAAAATCGACTGGGTTTCCCGTTTCAAGCTCAAGGCGCCGATCGAGGATTTCGTCAAATATTGGCGTGGGCGGGTCAAGATTTCGATCGAATCGCCATCTGGTATCGTGACTGTGCAAGTCAGCGCGTTTACGCCGGAAGATGCGCTGAAGATCGCCGACGCCACGGTGGATTTGAGCGAACGGCTGGTCAATGGGCTCTCGGAGCAAGCGCGAAAAGACGCAGTCAGCGAAGCGGAGTCCGAGTTGGCGCGCGCCGAAAACCGGCTTCGCAATGCGCGCACGTCCCTGCGAGATCTTCGCAATGAGCAATCCACTCTCGATCCGCGGCGAACGGCGGAAGGGATAGGACGATTGATTTCGGAGCTTCGGCTTGAGAAAATCCGGCTGGAGCAGGCGCTGACCGCTTCGCGACGCGGCAATGTCGCCGAAACGGCGCCGCAAAATCAGATCCTGCGCACGCGGATCGACGTGATAGGCGAACAGATTGCCGGCCTCGACGAGCTTCTGACTTCACAGGGGGGATCCGGGGCCGACACGATTGCCGGCAAGATAACGCGTTTCGACGAATTCGAGCTCGAGAAGCAAATCGCTGAAAAACAATATACCCTTGCCGCTGCGGCTCTAGAACGGGCCCGGATCAACGCGGAAGGAAAGAAGGTCTATCTCGCCACATTCGTCCGTCCGGTTCTGGCGCATGACCCGTCCTATCCGAACCGGCTCTTATTCAGCCTCCTCGGCGTCGGCGCAGTCGCTGCAACCTATAGAATCGGACTGGTCGGATCGCGCATGGCGCTGCGTAAGCTCGGAGGATGAAGCGAACCGATGATTCGGTTAGCCAGCGTCACAAAAGTCTACAGGACCGAGAACCATCGCAAGGTGGTCCTCGACAATGTGAGCTATACGTTCGACACAAATCACTCCTATGGCGTATTCGGACCGAACGGGGCTGGAAAATCGACGCTTTTGCGGTTGATCGCGGGCACGGAACAGCCGAATTCCGGCAAGGTCACGCGCGATCTGCGCGTCTCGTGGCCGCTCGGTTTCGGCGGCGGCTTCCATCCGGCTATGACCGGCAGGGAAAACGTCAAATTCGTCAGCCGCATATATGGCGCCGATACGCGGCGAGTCATAGATTTCGTGGAATATTTCTCCGAGATCGGCCATTATTTCGATATGCCCGTTTCGACCTATTCTTCCGGCATGGGCGCGCGGCTCGCCTTCGGCCTTTCCATGGCGATCGATTTTGAATGCTATCTCGTTGACGAGATCACCGCCGTCGGCGACGCCCGATTTGGCTTGCGATGCAGAGAGGCTTTTGACGAAAGGCGCGGCCGAAGCAGCATCATCATGGTGTCGCACGACATCGGGACGATTAAGGCCTATTGCGATCGCGGGCTCGCGCTTCACCGCGGCAAGCTCATCGCTTTTGGGCACATCGACGACGCTGTAGAGTTTTACCGAAAGAATCATTGAACCACGGATGTGGAGGGACAGATGATAGGAGAGCCGAGACGCCGCCCCCCGGCTTCCGCGCTCGCAATCACCCTTGCGGTGATTAATGCGATTCTCCTGCGTGACATCAGGGTGAGGGCGGGGGCCTATTACACTGGGTTCTTGATGATATTGCTGATGCCGCTCGGGCATCTGCTTGCGCTTCTCATCGTCTACCATATTTTCGGCCGGATAGCGCCCGTTGGGAACGATCAGGTCGTCTATTTTGGTCTGTCGATTCTTCCATTCGTTATTTATCTGTACCTATCGCGTCGCATTGTGATTGCACCGCTGGAAAATGGGCCGCTTCTCTATTTTAATAGAGTAAAGGTATTCGATATTATATTTGCGCGCGGTATTATCGAAGTTGTTAGTTGTATCGTTGTTTTTATTTTCATAATATTTATATTGGATATTTTTTCAAATGGCTTCGCGCCTAGAGATTGGCCTGGAGTTTTATTTGCGTTTGCTGGAACTATATATTTGAGTTTTTGCTTTGGTGCAGCCAATTCCCTAATTGCACAAATTATTCCATTTTGGGTCTTTGCTTATTCTCTTTCCGTTCCTCTTATGTGGATTGCCTCCGGGGTGATTTTTTTCCCGTCGATTATTCCAGAGCCATATGATCAGTGGCTCGCATTAAATCCATTGCTCCAATGCGTCGAGTGGATGCGTTATTCTTATTATGAAGATTATCCAGATAGGCTTTTGAACGTACCTTATCTTATCAGTTTTTCCACGGCCTGCCTTGCGTTTAGCCTGATCGGAGAAAGACTCGCCAGACGAGTGCTTTGAGCTGCGGACAGCGCGCTTTGGGAATCACGGGAGACGCGAGCGCCCGTTCGGCGCCGCTCATGTCGCTCGAATAACGACCGCAAGGCCACTCGGCAGCGGCAATACGCCATTCGGGCTTCCACGTCGGGCGCACCGTGAATGGGATGCCCCCGACAGAAACGCAACCGAGTCAACCGGCTCAACAAGTTCGTGGGAAGACTGGGCGTTGACATCACACGATAGATATTATCATCATCGCGGATGAGTTCAGCGCTTAATACGCATCATAGTTGAGATCGCCCGGATCCGTTGAGCCAGCGCAATTTATATTTCAATCATGCGGGCGGTCGATGAAATTCGGCGCAGTGAATTTGCTGAAGCTCTTTTTTTGATGGTCCGATACCGCTTAAGGAACTTCATCCAGGAGTTAGACCATTGACCGTGTTTACGGAGCCAGAAGATAGTGCCAATCTGCCGGACCGCCTCCATCTCGGGGAAGCTGCTTCGATCGAGCGCATGCTAGAGCGGCTGGACGAGGAGCTTTCCGCCTCCCACAGCACGCACGCCAGTGACCAACTGGACCTGAAGGCCGCCGATGAGAAGCTGAACACAGTGAAGTATGACAACGCCCGGCTCGAATTTCGCTGCGCGAGCCTATTTGAACAATTGATGAAATCCGAGCGCCGTACAGAGGATCTCGCCAAAGCTCATGAAGCGCTAGTCGAGCGTGCCCGGGAGATCGCCGCTGAACAACAGCTTAAAGACGAAACTGTCTTCCGGCTGCAGTCTGCTCTCCAACTTCAAACCGAAAAACTGCGCACGCTTGAGCATGACAACGCCCGGCTCGAATTTCGCTGCGCGAGCCTATTTGAACAATTGATGAAATCCGAACGCCGCGCAGAGGATCTCGCCAAAGCTCATGAAGCGCTTGACGCGCAGGATAAAATTATCATCGAGCTCCAAGCCGATAGGACTCGTCTTCGTGGCCGGTTTTCGTCGCGCTTGGCAGCTTTCACACAGTTCTGCGTTTACCGTCTAGGCCGGCACGGTCTTTTGAGGCCATCCTATGCTCATCTCGCCGCCTCCGGTTTATTCGATAAGGAATTCTATCTTGAGCAAAACCCTGATGTTGGGAAGGGGGGGCATAATCCGCTCCTGCATTATCTTCTTCATGGCGCCCGCGAAGGACGCGACCCGAGTCCGCTATTTAACTCGTCCTGGTATCTCAGAGCCTATCCAGATGTCGCCGCTTCGAGAATTAATCCTCTCTTGCATTACTATCTTCATGGCGCAGCCGAGGGCCGCGGGCCCCTGCCTATGAGATGAACGACTCCGATCGAGGCATAGAATATTTATATGCGGTCTAAAAGTTGGTGTCCACGCTGCTGACGAATGCGTGAAACGAGCATTCAAATCAATCTATTAGGTTGTTGGCGGTTACCTGCAGGATCACGAAGCTATGCACAATGAGGGTTTTACTGACGACAATAGACTCGTCTTGGAAAGCGGCTTCTTCGACGTGAACTATTACGTGAGTTCATCTACCGTCGAATTTGCCTCCGACTCTGAGGCCGTCCAGCACTATTTAACGACGGGATGGAAAAGGAACTTCGATCCGAGCCCCCGTTTTCGCACCTCGTACTATCTAAACACCAACGACGACGTCCTGCGCGCGGGCGCTAATCCTCTTCTGCATTACCTGCGTAACGGCCGGGCAGAAGGCAGACAGCCATTACCGCCATTTGAAGAGTTCCAGCACGGCGTAGCCGTCGCATCGCCTAAGGCTCCACATGACGCTGAGTGGGCCCTCCTGGAGGAACGTTGGGACATATCGAGCGATCCGCTCGTCGATGTGATTGTTCCCGTCTATAAAGGACATGAGGAGACATTGCGTTGTCTCTACAGTGTTCTTGCAGCACCGCAGAAAACGCCCTACCGCCTAGTCGTCGTCGACGATAATTCGCCTGACATAGAATTGCGCCTAGAGATAGAAAAACTCTCGGCTCGCGGCTTTATCGAACTTTATAAGACACCCACAAATCAGGGTTTTGTGGCGGCGTGCAACCTCGGCATGCGCCTCCACCCTCACCGCGATGTGGTCTTGCTCAACTCGGACACGGAGGTCCATAATAATTGGCTCGATCGTTTGCGCGGCGCAGCGCTGAGGACGCGGCGGGTCGCGACCGTGACGCCGCTTTCCAACAACGCCGAGATCTGCAGCTACCCACACTTTTGCAAGAACAATCGTTACGCTCTCGAACTCGGTGACGCCGAGCTCGATGCGCTGGCCGCCGAGGTTAATGCTGGAATCGACATTGAAATTCCGACAGGTGTCGGGTTTTGCATGTATGTGCGGCGCGCTTGTCTCGATGAAATCGGGCTTTTCAACCTTGAAAAGTTTGGAGTCGGCTATGGCGAGGAGAACGACCTTTGCCGCCGCGCGATGCGTGCCGGATGGCGCAATATCCTAACTACGAACGTCTTTGTGCGACACTATGGCGGCGCCTCATTCGGCGAAAGCAAACTTGCGCGCGTGTGCAAGGCGATCGAGATGGTGGAAGCCCTTCACCCCGGCTATTTAACGGAAGTAGGGGAATTCATTCGCGCGGACCCGGTTCGGCCGCGCCGAGAAGCTCTCGACGCCGCCCGTCTCGCCCGCCGGGCCGCGCCGGGCGGAGCAATTCTGTTTGTGATCCACACCTGGGGCGGTGGCACGGAGAAACATGCGCAAGACCTCGCTAAATGTCTCGAAGAAAACGGCGTCGCGGTTCTATTTTGCAGGCCGACGGCGGATCGTTCCGGGCGCTTCCGGATCGCCGATCCCATTGCTCTAGACACCCCGAATTTGCCGGAATTTGACCCTACTGACGATCCGCGGGGTTTTGCTCTTTTTCTGCAAAAGATCGGGGTAACCCACATTCACATCCATCACCTTGCGGACTTTCATGAAAACGCGGGCGACTTCCTGCGGGCCGTCGCGCAACAGGCGCACATTGCTTACGATGTAACGATCCATGACTACATGGCAGTCTGCCCGCGCATCAATTTCATAGACGCGAGCGGGATCTACTGCGGCGAGCCGTCGCTGGATGTCTGTGAGATCTGTGTTCAAACCAGCGGTTCGCCGTTCCGCGCGCTAGTGGTCAGGGAATGGCGCGAAAGATTTGCAAGGCTCCTTGGTAGCGCGAGGTGCGTTTTTGTTCCAGACATCGATGTCGCGAGGCGAATGCGAAGGTACATGCCTGATCGGGCGGTCGAAGTCAGGCCCCACCCGGAACGGGCCACCTATGTCCGTCCGCTAAGCAACGGTGGCCAATATAACCACGATCGAACTAGTAGAACCGTCGTGGTGGTTGGAGCGATCGGGCCGCACAAGGGCTCGCAGCTGCTTTTGGAATGTGCGCGCGCGGCACTGGAAATAGCGCCTGGCCTGCAATTTGCTGTGCTCGGCTATACCGATCGAGATGATTGTTTTCGCGACCTTAATAACTCTTGGATCACTGGGCGCTACGCCGAAGCAGAGCTTCATGATCGCTTGATCGATCTCGGCGCCGACATCGCGTGGTTCCCGGCGGTGTGGCCGGAAACCTATTCGTTTACCTTGTCAGCAGCATTGGCTGCGGGCATTTTGCCCGCAGCGTTCGATTTCGGGGCGATCGCGAGCCGCTTGCGGGAGATCGGGTGGGGCGAGCTCATGCCGCTCCAATTCATGCTGGATCCGAAACGCATCGTCGAGTGCCTTTCGACAATGCCGCTTAGTCCCTGTCCCGCCTCCCGTTTGCCGACACCGCCGAGCTACGATAAACCGCTTAAGAGCTATTACGCGCTTTGCTAGAGGATGAACCACCATGAAAGAACCAGCGCTAGCACAAACGGTTTTTGCCGTATCATTCCGAAACTTCATCACGTGAGAAAAAATGGAAGGGGAAGGAATGGCGCAAAATCCAGCGAACCTCGTGGTGAACGGAGATCTCGTCGACCTCGGGGATGTGGCCGGTCCCCAATTTGCTGGTATCCTCATGCCGCGTGCGGATCTCGGTGCGGCAAAGATAGGGATCACCGAGCAATTTCTTCAACAAGCCGGAACCTACCACGAACGCTACTCGGCTGTTCCTTACTTCCGCACCCTTATCGAGCAAGCGACCAGCGGACGGCTGGAGGCGGAGCCCTTGCTGATCTTGGATATTGGTTCGGGCTCTGGCAACTCGGTTTTGCCGTGCCTCGATCTCTTCCGCCAAGCAAACATCGTCGCGACGGATCTCAGTGAAAACCTGCTCGCCATCCTCCGCGACCATGTCGCGGAGGATTTGGCCGCTCGGGAGAGGCTTAACCTCTTGTGCGTCGACGCCACGAAAGCCGACCTCGTCGAGGGCTCTGTTGATTTGGTCGTAGGCGCGGCGATTCTTCACCACTTAATCGACCCTTCCGCTTGCGTGCGCCAAGCCTGCCTAGCGCTGAAGCCAAGTGGTATCGCGGTGTTTTTTGAACCTTTCGAAAATGGCAACGCGATTCTACGGCTGGCCTATGAGCAAATCCTGGCGCGCGAGGCCTCGGATTCGGCTGGTGATGAGAGGCTCGCACCCTCCGTTTCAAACTGCCTGCACATGTTAATCGAGGATTTCCGGATCAGGGCCGGCACCGACAAATCCGCGCCGGTCTTCCAGCGTCTTGATGACAAATGGCTCTTCACACGGTCCTATTTCAAGGCCTTGGCATCGTCGCTGGGCGTGTCGGTGGACATCACTCCCTTAAACCCAAGCGATACGCCGTTTTTGTTGCAAACGCAGACCTATTTGCGGCTCGCACTCGGCTTGTCGCCTGAGGACGCTTCCTTGGCGTTGCCAAATTGGGCCTGGGATGTTCTGCGCGGCTTTGACGCTGCGTTTTCCCGGGAACTCAAGCTGGATCTTCCGATCGAAGCGCGCGTGGTTTTCACGCGCCGCGGCTCCGTCACGGCATAGAGTGCTTCACGTAGGAGCTTTCTTGTGTTCAATCCAATCCGGATCGACAAAGGCAATGCAATCGAGATTATAAGCAAACTCAAATTTGAGCAAAAGGCAGATTTAGTCGGCAAGCGCTTCGAAGGGTTTTGGAAGCATGGCTATTGCTTCATCCCAGACTGGGCGCCAATCGCAGCTGTTGATAGGTATTTGGAGCAATTTCAGGTCTGTCTGCGGGCTGGCAAGTTTAAGGTTTCTTTTGGGCTAGATGTAATTTCCACCCAGGATGCCGAACCCCGTAAACCGCTCACAAAGATATGGGACACATACATTCATAGCCAAGCCGCTCAAGAAATGGCTTTCGCTGCGCCGATCAAAACCTTTCTCGAAAGAATGTTTGGCTATGAGGCTCTTGCCTTCCAAGAATTGCATTTCGACCTCGGTTCGACTCAAGCAGTTCATCAAGACATCGCATATGTGGTTGTGGACAAACCAAAGAGCCTCACCGCCGTATGGATAGCACTGGAAGATATTGAACCGGGCCCAGGGGAGCTGGTCTATTATCCGGGAAGCCACCGGTTTGGTGACTTCCTCTATCTCGGCGATAGAAAGAACTGGTCGCTTGGCGACAGCAGCGCGACTCACAATCACCATATTTATTGGCTTCATGAGGAAGCAAGCGACGAAACATTTCGCTTGAAAGCTTCTTTACAAAAAAGATGGAAGCTTTCTTATTTGGCATGCTGATCTCGCGCATGGCGGAGGCCCGGTCATCAAGCCGGAGTCCCGTCGGCGGCGCTTGGTCCTACATCGCTATCCGGCCCATTGTAGCCCCCACTATTTCGATCCATTGACATTGAGCGCCTGCGGAAAGAACCGACCCCTTATGAAGGCTATATTTCGACGTGTACTATTGACGTGGAGCGCGCCGTAGTTCGCCGTTGCGATGAACAGGCTGTTTTCCAGAGCCAATATTTGATAGGGGTAACGTGAGTATCGCTATGTTTTCTAATACGCTTACAATGCTTTTTTAGTCGCCTGCAATGCGATTCGAGGCTGCGGGGCTGATGTGAGATCGATAAAGCACCAGTTGCCAGATATAGAAGCGCGCGCGCTTTCTACGCGCCGCGGCTTCTAATATCGCCGCCCATGAGAAATTGGGAGCGAGCAATTTACGTTTTTGGAGTGGAGTGGCTGTATATGTGTCCGCAACTGCCCGTGGTGAGTTGGCGTGGCGATGGCAAAGAGGTGCCCCTGTTAGACGGCATTCGCGCAGCGTACCCAAAGGTTTTTACCGAATTTCCGTCACCTCCCGACTCGAAATTTGTTTATATTGCCCCCGTTTTTGACTATTGGCGCCTTTCAAGGATAAACTGCCGCAAGAACAATGTTCCACATTTTAGTGACTGGATTGGCGGAGAGCTGCTCAGAGCCATCGGGGCGCGGGGTTTTTTGATTTTTGACCTTTCAAATGAGGGGCATGCGTTCGAGCCGGCGCTATTCGACGAAATTGAATGCTGGGCGGCACAGCATGAAATTCCCCAGGAACGCGTCGCCTTTGTCCAACAAAACCGAAAATATGGAGCGCAATATAAAGTCCGCAATCCAGACGGAAGGTTTAAGTTTTTTTATTTCGACTATTATCAACTTCGAGCGTACATTGCTTGCGCACGGGCGGCAGGCATGACGGACCCAGGAGGGGCGGAGGTAACAAAATCGGACCAACCCTATCCCTTTCTCTGCTTCAATTATGCGCCACGCGCCCACCGTATTTTGCTGATGCTTGCGTTGTTAAAGAGTGGCATTCTCGGACGATCCCTCGTGTCCTTCGCGGGCTTCGAGCTGTCCGATAAGGGGAGTTTTGTAGAGACTGATTTATTGCAATTTCAAAATTGGGCCATCTACCCTGCTCTTGCAGAAGAATTGCCGGTCCTGCGAGCCTTGGGGACTTTAACCATCGATAATTTCAAACACGGGGGAAATGCGCTCGCCTTTGATCTAAATGAGGGCCCGTATAAGCACGTGCGCAGTGTTCTGGTGAGTGAAACAGATAGCACGGACGGATCAATCTGGCGAGTAACCGAAAAATCTATTAAGCCAATATTCTTTGAAAAGCCTTTCCTAATTCATGGCAATCCTTTGTCTCTTTCATTGCTGCGCGAATGCGGGTTCCAAACTTTTCATCCGATTATAGACGAGACCTATGACACAGTCACGAATTCGGAGCTTCGATTCATTTTGCTCATGAAGGAGATTCAGCGCTTGGGAGACGCAACTCCAGATCAATGGGAACGATTGGTGGAGCAGATGCGCGAGATCTGCAGCTTCAATCGGCGTTTTCTTGTTTCGGGTGCGATTGCCCGCTATTACGATTTGCATATAGCCCCTCTTCTAGCCTCGCTCCACGCTGAAATGGACCGCGATTTTGGGATCAGCAGCTAAGTTGGAAGGCACCCGCTGCGTCTGATAAACGGAGCGGATGATGACCACGAAGACCAGACGCAGGATCAACGGCACCCCTGGGAGTGTGATATGAAAAATAATCTGAAGGGTCGTGTCCCACTTAATTTAAGGTACCGATGCTCCTTTGGGGTCCACTTCGGAGTATCCCTTTAAATGTGCAGCAAAATTGACGAATTATCCTGAGCTCGACCTGGCATAGGAACATGACGAGTAGAGAGCGGCAGCGAGAAAAGTTCAACCTGTCTCTACGTAGGAGTTATAACAAATGCTGGATCCTATACTTAGGCCACCGTTGATTAACGTCTCAAGAGGTGGGGCTGCATCGCAAAGTTCTTTGAGCGAATATTCTGTGGGCTCGGACGCAAGCCGCGCGCTAACACATGACCCAAACGGCTACTTCCATTTTTGCACCGATAATGAAGTGTACCCCTCATGGGAGGTTTTCCTAGGGTCGCCACTGCCAATTTCCCGAATAGAGGTCTACAACCGCGAAGATGCAGCTAGTTGTCGCGCCTATCCTCTGTTGATTGAGTATTCGCTTGACCATCTTGACTGGAGGCGCCTAGCGGAAATTAATTTTGCCTTTGGCGGAGCCGCGACCGGCATGCCGCTATGCTTGGACATTCCTATTCCTATATCCATGGCCCACGTACGCCTGCGATTAATAGCACACAATTATCTTCACTTGGATGCTGTGAAGATTTTCACGTCGGTCGCTGATATCCCAACCAACTCGCAACTTGAGCAGGAACGATGGGTCTTGGCCATGTGCAATGGTCGACGCCACGGGTGTTTTGCCGAAATTGGCGCGTTCGATGGAGTTAATCTGAGCAATACATATTATCTTGAAAGTCAATTTGGATGGAACGGTGTGGTCATTGAACCGAACCCCGAGCTATTCCAACAGGTCCAAGCCAATAGACGCTCCGTCTGCGTAAACAAAGCAGTTTACGGCAAGACTGGGGAGATCCTCTCATTCGTGCCCTCCGGTGAGTTGGGGACGATTGCAGAGTACGCGGCATCCGACATGCACGCTCAGTCGAGACTGAAGACGATTGTCGCTAACGGGTTAATCCAGGTTGAGACGATTGCATGGAACGATATTGCGAATATGCTAGAGCTTTCGCACGGCAATTTTAACGGTTTTGATTATGTCTCGATTGATACAGAAGGATCGGAGTGGGAAATATTACAAACAATTGATCTAGAAAGACACAAGATACCGCTTCTCACAATCGAACACAATTATGTTAGCGAAAAACGCGACCTGGTAAACGCATATATGGCAAAGAGCGGGTATAACCGAGTGCCTGTGGCGTTCGACGACTGGTATTTTAACGAACAATTTTTAGAAACTAGAAACGAAGGGCTCTCTCCTGATATCGATCGGATCAATCAATTCTTCAGCAAAAAATATGCGGCTTAACGTCCAGTCGACGAATTCGGCTCCTATCGGCGGTTGGCCTGATGCGATTTCTTTAGATAGGCATCCACGTCAGCCAACATCATGGAAAGTGCGAGCGAAATCGCCTGAGGTTGCCGGTTAATGCCGTCCAAATGTGGGAACGCGTTGCGCGGATGCCGATAGCAACGCCACAGATCATTTGCGTCACTTGGCTGCTGACCGCCATTCTGCTGTTGGCGAGCTCGCTGGCAGCAACGGGGCAGACGCTGCCTGCACCCCATGGCCGAGGGGAAGAGGTTTTCCCACCGCTTGGTCCGCTTGTGCCACGTCTACGTTTTCATACCGGAGCCATTAAAGACAATCAGGCTGAGATCTCGCCGGTTCTGCCCGATATCCCAGGGGTGCCATCGCAATGGTTCGTTGCCCAATGGGGCCAGCACCAGTTTGTGGCCGGGAACGAGATGACCCGCAATGATCCGGCGACTGAAGATCCGAGGATGGGCTCCGCCGTCTATGCCTTCTCAGCCCCAGACCACCATTCGCATGTTTGGATCTATCAGCCGGCTGGCGTCGACGAGCCGGTTTACGAACTTTTCGAAAAGGACGGAGAGCTAGGAACTGGCGGGGGCTCGAACATCTTTCTCTCCGCCGATGCCGCTCGTGGGGGAGTGCGGCTGGATCGACCAATCCAGTACCGACTAGATGCAAGGCTGGTCCGGGCAACAGCCGAGTACACGACGCCGTCTGCACAGTCTAGCGGAGCTGTCTTGGCGGCTGTCTTTACCGGATTCGTGATCCAATTCCCCGATCCGCAGAGTGGACAGACCTCCACCCTGTTTCTGCAGATCCTGCACGCCACATCTAGAGGGATTAATGGCAGCGACTACCGGTCTTGTAGCATTTCCGATGGCCAGAGGACGATAATTTATGGCTCTGATCTATCAGGCGATCGAAGGTTACCCTTCAAGCCGGATGTCGGCCCTCTGGTGCATCTCGGCTATTCGGTCGACCGGTATCTATGTGACCTGATCAGCCATCCGCTGAACTGCACGGCGCCGGACGGATCGATCACTTCGATCACTCTGCTGGACGGCGTGGAGGACTTCGGAAAATGGAAGCTCAAGGGGATCTATGTCGGCCTTGAGACGGAAGCGAAGGACGTGCGTCCGCAGTCCGGCAATCCGGACCCTCAGGGCACCATATCTGTGGCTCTACAACTCTCGGCGCTGCACGTGCGCCGCTACCCGGACCGTACGTTTACACCGGGCGACTGCGTGAAACTGCAGTGATCCTGGCACCTTGGCATAGAACCGGTTTTGGGCGAATATTTTCATCTTGGCGGCATGAAACGCGTTCGCGCCTTGGAGCAAAGACTCTCGTCGAATTTGCCGAAGAGGCTGCAAAAGTGGCTGCAGCAAGACATTCAAGAACGTGGCCCTAAACTTTCAATTACCAAGCTCTTGCCGGTTTCTGTGGTCAATTTTCGGGGCGTAAGGGAAGGGATCGCGCGCTTGCCGGATGTTTGCAAATCATTACGCGTACCGGTCCGTTATTTCGCTCATTGGTTCAGTCGGTGTCATCGGTTGGCCCGCTGCAATTTGTTTCGATAGGCTTCTGCGTCGGCTAACATCCTGGAAAGAGCGAGCGAGATTGCCGCTTGCCTTGCCCGCAATTTCTCAAGCTCGGCACGAGTCCTGGTGAGTTTGGCTGTGTGATCACGCAGATTATTCGCGACCTGCTCATGTTGGTTCTTCTCTCGTGCGAGAGCATGCGTGAGGTCGCTCGCCTCCTGAGCTATCGCCTTCAATTCGAGGGAGATTTGCTCCTTCGCTTGCAAGGCCTCCGCGAGCTCTGCTCTAGCGGCATCATGCTGGCTCAACCAATGATCGCGTTCATCCGCAAGCTTCGTCCTCTCGCGCAGTAGATCCCGGCTCCGGATTTCATCATCGAATAAGGTGCGGCCAAACATCCTGCTCGCACGGTTGAACGCCTCCCGGATTTCGTCCAACGCTTTCAGGGCTGAATCCGACTGCGGCTCCCGCGCGAGTTCGAGCATCGCTTCATAAGCGGAGATCGTCCACTCATGAATATCCGGGTGGGCCGCTAGTTCTGGCGCGGTGACCCTATGATGAACTAAGTCGTAGCCGATAAAGTTCTCGATCTCCTGCGCGGTCGCGTCGGAAAGGCGTGGCCAAACAAGGCCGAGTTCCGCCGAGGTTTTCTCCGCCACGCTCCGCCAGTCCTGCAGAAGCTGGTCCCAGCTGAAAATAGAGCGGGGAAGCGCGCGGCTCGCCATTTCGGCGTCGAGAAGGTGCCGCAGCCAAAGCAACGCCCCTTTCGCGAGCGGAAAACTATTGCGCTTCCGCAGGGAAAAGGCGACTTCGAGCGGCGCTCGAACCGGAATGATGGCGCGCGCCTCAGCTTCAATTCCGGCCAGAACCTCGAGCCAGAAGGGCGCGAATCGGCAAACCCTGGGGTCCTTCACGACAGCTAGAGGCTCGCCATCGAATTCTTCTTCGAATAATTGCTTAGCGCGTTCCCGAAAGCCGACGGCCGCCGATGATTGGTACCAGCCAGGATTGAATTGCCGCCAATCGGTCCAGGACGAGCCGGCCGATGCTAGAAGCTCATCGTGAAAATTCATCAAAGGCCGCGACTCGAAATAGCCGCGTTCGTTTCCGGCGTCAGCGGACAACAAGGTTTTCGGTTGCCCGCCGCCAAGCTTCACTAAAAAACCAGCTGCCGAACTCGTTCCGCCACGGTGCGTTCCGAGAACGAGAATGACATCCCTCATCTTTTAATGATTCCATGCGCGCCGGAGGCACTGTTGCGATCTGGCCTACGAGAGACAATCGTCTGGTGTTCCATGTGTTCGGCACCGTGGCTGAGTTCGAACGCAACCTGATTGGTGAGCATACCCAAGTCCCTTCGCGCGGTCTGCTAGAATTACGCAACTAAGAGCCGATCGAAGAAGAATGGATTCTCGATCAATAACTTGGCCTGATTAAGCGTTGACCATGACGATCATAGCGAGGCGGACGAAGGCAGCGACAGTTGCGGCGTAGCGTTTGAAGCCTCACATCAGGCGGCGGTTTCTGCGCCGATCCAGGCAAAGCGCCATTCGACGACCCATCGCTTCAGTAAGATGACGAAGCGGTGGGGATCGGAGCCTTTGACGATCTCGATCTTGCAGCAGCCGCGCCGCTGCGGCCATGACCATGGCCATTTTTGGGGAGAATTTTAATCCGCAGCTCACAGTGGGCTTGCCTCGCGTCTGGCCGCGTCGCGAACTGCGTCCGCGACAGACCGCCCCCGTGAAACCAATACGACCACCTGACGCAACTTGGCGACGATCTTCTCAGACTTGTGCCGCTTTCTTAAGCATGGTGGTCCACCTCTTCATTTCTTAAGACATACCTTAAGGGTGAACCAATTCAATGGGGCGGATCATTTTGCATATTGGATGGGCCACGCTCAGGCCCGGCAATTATAAACTCTGAGGAGTTGAATTCGGCTTATTCACCCTGGTGGACAGAAGCCGGTATCACACAAGATATCGCGGAAAGGATCTGACCTGGATCAGAGGAATAAATCTGCTCGCGCCCTAAGGGTTTGAAATTGCGAAACACGGATGGAATAGATGGGTTCGACGCGAATAAAAACCCATCGAAAGATGTTGTTTGGTGATCCAAGTCTGCGGACACCTCAACCCTGTAACCCACAGAGGTAAGATAATTTAGAACTTGAAGGTGCAATTCTTGAGAATGAGTAGAAATAAAGCAATAATCAATAATTCTCTTCACCAACGCAGAGGCGCAGCCTGTAAGCATTTCCATCTCGTAACCTTGAATATCAGAATGTAGAATGTCTAACTTTGGAAGTGTCCTGTCTTGAATGAATCGGTCCACAATAAAATTATTATGCCCGACAAATTCATTTATAAACTCTCCTGTTTTACAATTTATTTTAAAATTGTGCATGCCAACAGCAAGATTGGCACAATCCGGCTCAACCAAGTAGGTTAATGCGCGTGGACGCTTACTCTGAAGCCACATTGAATAATGGCCCCAGTACGCGCCCAACTCAACCATAAGTGGACTGCCTCCAACCGTTTTCAGAACCTCTTGAAAGACATATTCTTCCAGCGGCTCATGAACTCCACGATTGATTATCAGGATGTCACTAAAAGATTGATAGTAAGCATTAGGTCCAGAAGCAGAGACAAAATTGCCATTGTGCAAATATACGAGGTCATCATACACAAATCCGGCAAGTGGGTGTCTCTCGATAAGTAAATTTATGGGATCAGATATTATCTCTCGAAATCTCCCTCTGAAATCCCCAGAGTCGGCCTTAACAGCTAAATGTTTTGCCCCGACGCCGGACGACGGAAGCGTGGATTCCGACGAATGAAACGAAGACATTTCTCTTTCCTCTTCAGCCCTTTTTCGGATTGTTTCCTAAATGAGTGACAGAGCGATCAAACAGGAATTCCAGAATACCGATATACAAAACGCTAGCCTCGAGCTGTCGATCCGTCAACGACAAGTGGCCTGACCCCGGAGGGTGATCCAGTTTCAATTTAGTGCATTGTGCCTTCTGATGCCATCGTTGGCTTGGGCGAGCAGGTGGCTCCAACAACTGGCGCGCTCGCCACCCGATCGCCCTGGGCTACGGGACGCTCTAGATTGCTCGTAAGGCAAAAGTGGAAGATATTCGAGGGCTTGTCGCACGCGATGCGCCCGCCCAAGCTACCTCGCCGTTCATTGAAGATTGGGTTTTCCATGTCCGTCGTTGAGCAGGTTGTGGACTCCTCCGGATCTTTCGTGCCGGTCTATCGGCCCCGCCTGCCCAAGGCCGAATCTGTCGCCGGATACCTCGCGCAGCTGGATGCGTCGCGGCTTTATACAAACCACGGCGATTTGAGCGCATTACTCGAGAGCCGGCTTGCGGCGGCGTTTTCAATCGCCACGGGCGGCGTTATCGGCGCGGCTTCGGGAACCGCGGCTCTGACCGGTGCGATTCTGGCTGCCGCCGGGCGCGCGACGGCGAAGCGGCCACTCTGCCTTTGTCCAGGCTACACGTTCGTCGCGGCGCCTTTGGCCGCAGAGCTTTGTGGCTATCGGATGCATTTGGTGGATGTGGACGAAGCCGCGTGGGTGATGGAGCCAGACGTTCTCGCCGCGCATCCGTTGCTCGATCGCGTCGGCGTGATACTGGTCGCCGCCCCCTATGGCCGGCGGCTCGCCCAGACGGCTTGGGTGCGTCTTTCGCAACAAACGGGCATACCGGTGGTGATCGATGCCGCTGCGTCTTTCGAAGCATTGGCGGACGATGCGAAGAGCTTGATCGGCTCTATTCCGATCGTCTTGAGTTTTCACGCGACGAAAGCCTTCAGCACGGGCGAAGGCGGGGCTATCGTCTCCACCGATCCGGCGATGGCGAGAGCGGCCATGGCGGCGCTGAATTTCGGCTTCGACGGCGTGAGGGAAACCACGGGACCGGGCTTCAACGGCAAGATGAGCGAATATCAAGCTGCCGTGGGTCTTGCCGAATTGGACGGTTGGGCAGAAAAATGCGCCGCCTTTCGTCGCGTCGCCGAAACTTATCGCGAATTTGCCGAGTCGAAGGGACTACGCCTCCATGTGGCGCCTGCGGTGAGCTCGAATTACGTTCTCTTCGAGGCCGCAAGTGAACGGAGCGCGGGCGCAGCCCAGGTCGCACTAGGCTGCGCCGGATTCGATCACCGGCTCTGGTACGGTCGTGGACTGCACCGAGAAGCCTATTTTCGCCATGTCTCGCGTGACGTCCTCCCCGGAGTCGAGGCGCTTGCGCCGCGGCTCATCGGTCTCCCGATGGCGCCGGATCTGTCGGAAGGCGTAGTCGAGCGGATCGTCGCGGCGCTAGCCGCTACCCAGACACAGTAAGAGCGCCGGCGGCAACTTGCGTCTCTGCCCTGTTCGTCGGGACAGTTCGCGGCGTCAAAGCCCCAAACCCGTTTTTACGGGGCAGTCGAACCACATTGAAAAAGTGCCAGTGGATCACGCAAACATGGACGAACATGCTGAACGGAAGAGCGTCGCCGCCAAGCGGCAGATTCTCGACGAACCAGGCGCGCAGATACGCCCCGCCGAGCCGGCGCAAGAGCATCGCGCGCGCGAGCGCCCACCCGAGTTTCAGCGCCTGAGCCAGACCGCCGATGGCGCCGCGGATCTTCGCCGCAATTGACTGCGGGCCCGATGCCTTGGCGTCCATCGCCGCGCGTTTTCGGCGGAACGCGGGCGACCCCCGATAGCCCGCGTATAGCCGGCTGAAATAGGCGTCCGGTTCATATAATCGCAAAAGCAATCGATCATAGCCTTCCTTCAGCGCTTCGCGACTCATGAGTTTGGGGCGAAAGGTCACGTCGGGATCTGCGAAATCGAGCCGCCCCTCAGCCAGCAACCGATCATAGAGGGGCGTCGTTGGAATGGGGGTCAAAAGGCCCACCGCCGCTTGGGCTATTCCGGTGCGCTGGATGAATTCGAATTGCTCTTCGAAAATTGCCTCGTCGTCATGATCGAAGCCGACGATGAAGCCGCCTATGACCACCAGACCGCCGTCGCGAATGCGTTGGATCCTCGCGTCGAAACTGTCGCGCGAGATGTTTTGCACCTTGCGGGTTTCGGCTAGCGAGTCCTGTCGCGGCGACTCGATCCCAATGAAGACCTGGCGGAAATTGGCCTCGACCATCAGATCGATCAATTCCGCATCGTCGGCAAGATTGATGCTCGCCTCGGTGTAGAACTGAAGCGGATATCCATGCGCTTGTTGCCAAGCAATGAGAGCATGCAAGAGTTTCTTCGCTTCCTTCTTATTGCCGATGAAATTGTCGTCAGACAGGAAACAGGACCGGAAGCCGACGCGCCGAACGGCTTCGAATTCCTCGATCATTTGATCGCAACTCTTCACCCGCGGCCTTCGCCCAAAAATTGTAATTATATCGCAAAACTCGCACATGAACGGACATCCGCGCGAAAATTGCAGCGGGGCCAATCTGTAACGATTCGCTTTGACGAGGTCGAAACGGGGAGGGGGAACTGTGGTCATATCCGTCTTGGCTGATTGCTCGTAGCGTTCGGCCACTTTCTCCCCGGCTCCGAGCGCATCGAGAAATGCTGGCCAAGTCTCTTCAGCCTCGCCGATGAACCGAACATCGCAAAGCCCCTTGAAGACATCTTCCGCGACGGACACATGCGGGCCGCCCACGACGATAATGGCGGGTAGGCGCTTGAGTTCCAGCAGTATTTCGTGCATCCGAGGGCCCTGCACGATCATGCCGGTGAGGCCGATCACATCGAATCTGCGGAGCGCTTCGAAATCGATCGGCTCGACATTTTCGTCAAACAGCGCGACATCGCAATGAGGCGGAGCCAGCGCCGCCACGGCTGGCAGAGCGCCCGTCACATTCGAATAAAGCTTTTTCCCGGGCATGAGAGGAAGGGCGAAGTCGAGGCCCCAATAAGTCGGCTCGAATCTAGGATTGATCAGGCAAACCGAGAGCCGCCGCATTTTTTTCGCCGCCGGCAGTGCGTTCACGTCGGGAAACTCCACCGCCATGGCTCCTTCGAGTAAGCAGAAAAATCTTGAGCCCTATGCAAGCATAGGTGAAATCGCGCGCAATTGGGAGTGTTTTGAAAATGGCGGATATCGTGGTTTTTGGCGCTGGCCAGATCGCCGAAGTCGCCAAAGTCTATATAGATATGCATAGCGCGCACCGTATCGTCGGATTTACGGTCGACGCTGCCTATAAGACGGCCGATAGCCTTCATGGACGTCCGCTCGTGGCTTGGGATCGCTTGGAGGAGCGCTTTCCGCCTAGTTCGGTCGAGCTCCTCGGCCCTTTGAGTTATCGGCAGCTCAACGAATTCCGCCGCGATCGCCATCTCGAGGGAAAGCGACGCGGTTACGCATTCGCCTCTTTCATACATCCCGCCTCGCATATCTACACAAGCGACATTGGCGAAAACTGCTTCATCTTGGAGAATAACGTCATTCAACCTTTCGTTCGAATCGGTCATGGGGCGATGATTTGGAGCAGCAATCATATAGGTCACCATGCCGTCATCGGCGACTATTGCTTTCTGTCGTCGCATGTCGGATTGGGCGGCGGCGTAAAATTGGGAGAGCGTTGTTTCCTTGGCGGGAAGGTCGGGATCGAAACGGGCGTCGAAATCGGAGCCGGCTGCTTCCTCGGCGGCGGCGCCGTCGTGAAAAAGAACTTGCCTGACGAAAGCGTCGTACCCGGCCCGAATGACGCCGTCGCTCCCTACAAGGCCTCACGAATTAAGCGACTCGTCTTCCGCTGAGCGCCCGGCTCCGCTCAAGGGCAGGGCCAAGCGGCTGAATGCCCGTTATCAAGCGAGGGTCCAGCCAAATGGGGAGTTCGACGGCTTTAGGCGCGTTTTCGCCGATTCGATCACTATCTCGAGCTGGTGAGGGCGCGCAATATTCAATCTCCGGCAATTTGCCGAAGGTCCTTCCGGTCGTCTTTGGATTCGGGACAAATATGGATTCAAACGAGCATGGCGCTCTTTTTCCCTTCTCCTTCTTTTCTCCGAGCTTTGCCGAAAGGCTCTTCCAATGAGTCTTCGGTCGCCGTCTCTTTGGCGCCGCGAGGGCCTGCTCGTTTCGGTCAAACCGCAGCATTCCTGGTGGCGGAGCCACGCCCAATTGCCGACCGTTTTGCCGCTGTCGAACCGACTTTGGCGCATCTATTTCGGCGCACGCGATCACGATAATCGGACTCATTTGGTAGCCGTGGACGTCGACCCCGGAGACAAGATGAAGATCCTGGCGGAATATTTCGATCCCATGTTGGCGCTTGGGCCGCCCGGAACATTCGACCATCGCGGCGTCTGCCCATCGGCCGCCTTGGCGGTAGATGGGCGGATCCGTCTCTATTATATCGGCGTCTGCGTCCGCGAAGATGTCCGGGGCCAAGCCGCGATTGGTCTCGCTGTCAGCGACGACGGTCTGAACTTTCGCAAAGCCTTTTCCGGGCCTGTGCATGGAACAGGCCCGTTCGATCCCTATTTCAGCACCGCGCCGACCGTATTCAGAACCGCTGAAGGCTATCGGATGTATTATGTCGGCGGCACGGGATGGCGAGAAATCAATGGTCGACTGGACCCTTTCTATGAGATCCGCATGACCCGTTCATCCGATGGCTTGATCTTCGACCCTCGCTCCGAAACGGTCGTCGCCTTGAAGGGCTCTTTGGAAGCGGGGCTCGGACGGCCCTGGGTCTTAGAGTTGGATGACAGCCGGCGGCTCTGGTTTAGCCGCCGCGGCGAAGCCTATCGGGGCCCCGGCGGGTCCCCTTATCGCCTCGTTTCGATCGCGGCGGACGAATGCGGCGGCTTCTCCGCGCCGGCTGAGCCGGTGGTCTTCGAAAACCCGCCCGAGCCAAGCGACTTCGACGGATGGATGCAGGCCTATGCCTGCGTGGCGCCGCATGGCGAAGACTTGGTGATGTTTTATAATGGAAATGATTTTGGCAGCGGCGGCTTCGGTTGGGCGCTCCTGCCGGGAGGGGCCATACCGCGACCAGCCTGTCTCTGAACGAGTTCCGCCTCGCGCCATTCGGCTTTTCGAGGGCGCCACTCGCGAGCGAACCAACAGGCTTTGTTGGTCGGCGAAGTTGGATCTCGCAGCATCAGCTTGCTCAGAAGACTTTGAGTGTCCATAGTTGCGGACGCCCGCTTGAACGCTTGGTCCACGATTGCCGATAGCGTCGAATTTAGGCTATATTTGAAAAAAGTCGTCGCCAAGGCTTCGCGATCTTGCGCCTGCCTTTCAAAATTGGTCAGCATCAAGACTGTGACGAAAGCGGGGACCAGCAGCTCCCTGATCGGCGCCCGGCGCGTTCTACAAGAGGGGCCGTGGTTCGGCGATAACCGCGTGTTAGCAGTCTACAGCTGCGCATGGACGCCAGAACGTCGTCCATTCTACGGGCCGATCAGCCTCAGCTTTACGATTGACCATCTGCCCGATATCGAGCTATTAGGTTTCAGCGGACGACATTCATTACTTATGGCAATTTCCGCAATGGCGTTTCCCAAAGAACCGCGCTGCCTTTAGACATGAATGTCGTCATTAATTCATGGCTTGCTCGGCGGGTACCTAGCGTCTGAAGCCTTCGGCCGAAATCCGCCCGGCATCTATCTGCTGTTGGCTTCTTTGGCGAACTCGGAGATTAATTTCATGAAGCGATTGCTCGCGTCCGCGGTGTTTGCGACCGCCTTGAACCTTACCTGTGTTGGCTTGGCTTTCGCCCAGGAACCATATCTCGGCGAAATCCGTCTCTTCGGCTTCAATTTTTGTCCTGTGGGATGGGCGCCTGCGAATGGCCAAACTCTCAGCATTAGCGCCAATAGCGCCCTTTTTTCGCTTTATGGAACATATTTCGGCGGCAATGGCACGACAAATTTCAACTTACCTGACCTAACAGGACGGGCCCCTGTGGCCTTTGGCTCGCCTCCAAACGGCCAGGCCTTCGGGACCGCCTACGGCGCGTCCTCCGTCAATCTGACGATAGGACAATTGCCTCCCCATACACATCAGCTTAGAGCTACATCGCAGAGCAACAATCAAAACCTTCCCGCCGGGGCATTATTGGCGACCTTTCCCGCGGGTGAAAAGATCTATTCGGCAAGCACTGCACCTGCGGATACCGCTATGTCTACCGCCGCGATCGGCCTGACCGGCGGCGGGCTACCGGTTTCGACACAAAGCCCTGCACTCGCCGTGAGCTGGTGCGTCGCCACTCAAGGCATTTACCCATCACGGCCATAAAAGCGCTTTTTTGAAAGTGAGCCCAGGGCTGATCAGCAATGAGTAGCGTGATTAGTTACGCTGCTCTTCCAGAAATGGCTTCAGGGGCGTCGGAAGGCGCGCCCGCAATCCTCTCTTGCTCAGACATTTGCAGATGATTTCTCAATAAGTTGCAGATGATTTCTCAATAAGTGATCGAGTTGGTATGGTGACGGCAGCAATCATCGACCGTGGGACCATCCATGACAAATCCAGTCAGTCCAGTGACCGTCTTTATTCTTTCGTGGAATCGCCCCCATTATTTGTGGACTTGCCTCGATAGCTTGTACCGATATACGCGTTGTCCTGCTCAGTTCATTCTGGTGGACAATAATTCCGATGATCCCGGGGTTCGCGAGGTCGTCGAAGGATTTGGGCGGCGCGGTATGTTTCATACCATCGAATGGGCGAGCACCAATTCGCCGACACGCCTTTTCGAAACAATATACAAATACCGTCATCTTTGCGGAGACTATTTTGTATGTATAGAAAGCGACGTCGTCATCTTTGACACTAAGCCCTGCTGGCTGTCGCAGCTTTGTGCATTGATGGACGAAAATCAACGATTGACTCTTTTAGGGTCCTACATCGATACAAGCGACTTTATCGATCCCGAAACAGCTCGCAACATAGCCCCCCAAATGCCAGAAGAAAGACGCGCAGCTCTCATCAAAGCACAGAGTCCCGAACGGCGCCTTCCTGTTAATCCTCCAAATGAACTTATCATCGAACCGTTCAACCCACCAGGGCGATTGGTAATGTTGCGAACGCAGCTTTTGGACATTATTCCATCAGGGCCGGATCATTTCATTTACAAGGCGGTAAAGGAAGCCGGGCTCCAGGCAGGCATATCCACCAAGGTCCGCCATCGACATCTGTCCTTGCTTAATTTTTTTGATTATCCCGAATATGACATAAAGGCTCGCGACCTGTTCCATACATCTTCCTACAACTTCAACGCCACGTCGGACTTCGTGTAAGATGCGGCGCAGCTCTCGCTGCTTCCACTGGAAGCCGCACGCAAGAATGCCGATCCAAAGCGGCTGGGTTCAGCAATTCACAAGACAATAAGTAGTCGCGCCAACGTGGTCGGATTGTATCGCCGTCATGCGGAAGACTTATCTGCTTGACCGCGCCTCACCCGTCTGAGCGGGACTATAATGCGGGGGTACGCGACCAATTTGTTAGAAATGCCCATATTCGTCTACGATTAATGCTCATGAGAGGCGATCCTGTTAGAGTATTCGCTGGGCGACGCGCTTGGCGTAGGTCGCAAATTATTGAAACGTGCGGGAACTGAAAGGCACATCGCGTGATCGTTTCAATCCACGTCCCTAAGACGGCAGGAAAGTCCTTTCGCCTGCGTCTCGAGGCTGCTTTTGGAGCGCGGATGCTCTGCGATTATGCGGACTGGATTGGATTGGATACGCCTGAGGCCTATGCGCAGCGGGCCGCGCAAGCCGCCAAGATGCATGCCCGCCGCGACGAAATTTCGCGCGACTTCGATCTCATCTACGGCCAATTCATCGCCGACAAATATGTTGGACAATTTCCGACAGTCGAATTCACGGCATTTTTCCGCGATCCCTACCAGCAAGCGGTGTCGCATTATCAATTCTTGCTGCGCCATCCAGAGCTGGAGCACCCATGGGTGCAGAAATTCCACGAGCTTCGGCCGACGCTCCCGGAGATGATCGAGGCCGTCCCTAATTTTCAATCGATGTATCTCGGTAGCAATTCGCTTGAAGATTTCGCGCTGGTCGGGCTGACGGAGCAGTATGAGCGCGGCGTCGCGCTGTTCGAGGCCATGTTCAGCCGCAAGCTTCCACAGGAAGCCACGCGTGAGAATGTCAATCCGGACCGCCCAGGCGACGCCTATGAGATCGATCCCGCCGTTCGCAAGGCGATCGATACACATCGCGCTGCTGACGTTGAATTATATCGCCGCGCGTGCGAAAGATTTGCCCGCCTGACTGCGCAGTACGGCATATGAGCCGGACGATCGCCTGCGTCGATCCTCAACGCGGCCCGCGTCCAGGCGCAATCGCAGTGATGCAGCCTTATTTCTATCCTTATGCGGGCTATTTCCGGCTGCTCGCGGCGGTCCAAACATTCGTCATTTTCGACGACGTGCAATTTGTCCGTCGTGGCCGCGTGCATCGATGCGAAGTGCCGGGTCTGGCGGGTGCGCGGGAATGGCTGACTCTGCCGCTCGCCCGCCAGCCGCGCGACACTTTGATTAAGAACCTCTCTTTCCAGGTCGGTGCGCGCGAGATCTTCGACGCACGCCTGACACGGCTGCCATGGCTTAAAGCGCGGCGCGGGTTGGTGGCCGAGCGGGTCCGCGCCCATCTTCATGCTCCGCTCGAAACCGTGATGGGCTTTCTTGAAGCCGGATTGCGGCTCGTTGCGGATGCGCTGCAATTGCCGGCTCAAATCGTCCGGAGCTCGGAATTTGCTCTCGACCCGGCGCTACGCGGTCAAGAACGCGTCATCGCCCTCGTTAAGGCCATGAACGGGCGCATCTATATCAACGCGCCCGGGGGCGTCGGGTTATATGATCGCGACGTCTTTCATCGTCACGGCGTCGCGCTCGAATTCCTCGCTCCCTATGACGGCGTCTTCAAATACATGCTGCCGGCATTGATGAATGAAGACCCGGCGCTGTTACGTGAGGACATTCTGCGCAGCACCTATGTGCTCGATTAGACCCTATGTTCGCCTGTTGCCCTGAAGATCTCGGAAGCGATCAAGTTCAAGCTCGCAGGTCACATCCCCGTTTTCGACTCCGGGCGAAACTCGTCGTAGAGGTGGATAGTACGCAGGGCGAGGCGCTATCGAGCATGTCGGCTACCTTCGAGTAATTCCGCCTTTCCGTCGGGCTCGAGGCGCTGAAAAAGATAATGGAGTAGGGCGCCGTGGCGGCCTCTTTAATTGGCCAGGGATGAGATCATTCGTCCTGGACAGAGAAGTCGTGAAGGATGAAAACAATACTCCACTCAACCTTCGATCACGTCGTTCCTGTTGGCCTGATAGGAAGACGCCCCTCGGCCCGTCCATGAAGCAGATAATGCGCGAGCGGATTTAACCCCCTCGACCGCACGTCGGGATAAGTCAAGAGATAAAAATTGGTTTGGAAATCGGGGCCAGGATCCCGGCCTTCACGATAACCATGCATGATGTAATGTAGAAGCGGATTCATGCCGGAGCGACGCACATCCTCGTAGCGCTCCAAATACCAGCGCGTGTCAAAAAACGGGTTCGGCCGATAGCCGTGCAAATAACCCTCATCGAGATAATGCCTGGCCGGTGGGCGACCGCTTTCGGCTACGTCTTGATATTCGCTCTTATACCAATCAGCATCGAATAGACCGCTACCCAGGAGTTTGCGCTCCAATCCGCGCGATCCGCTTGTCGGCGGCAGGATCTTGCGCCATTTGCCTCGGCTTTGATGCATGGCGCATGATTTGGCGCTGGTAGCTTCGGCATCGATGAGCTGGTCACGCAGCACACGGATTTGCGCTTCAAATTTATTTTTTATCTCGGCCGTCGTCTTCTCTAGTTGCCAGAGTTCGACTTCCAAATTTTCTTTTGCGGCGATCGCCGCGTTCAATGCAATCGCACCAAACTGCCTGGAAGTGTCAGCTTCAACCAAAACAGCCATGTGAAGGGCTCCGATCTCATCCTTTTCCGCGCGTGCGCGCTCAAGGAGCATCGCAACTTCTATGTTTTTCTCGAGGGCCTCTTTGTGTTTAGATTTCATCTCGATAAGTTGGGCTTCGGCTTGCTCCAAACGCTTGTTGCGATCTGAAAGAAGGGCCATCACCTCGACGAGCTTCAACCGTTCCGCTCGCAATCGCTCCGATAAGCGGTCCATTTCATCTTGAATAGCGGCGAGCTGCATGGTGCGCGACATGAGACTAGTAGAAAGTTCGTCTTTCTCGCGGGTCGCCTCTACGAGTTGTGCTTCAGTCCGTTCCAAACGAGAGATCAGATCGGCATGGAGATCGGATGCAGCCAACATCGCCTGCTCGCGGGTTTGCGAATCGGTTAATAGTCGTTCTTTTTCATCGCAAAGTGCGGCAAGTTCGCCTCTGAGGTCTCCGTGTTGAACGCGCAACAGTTCATTTTCGCTTCGACGCGCGTTAGCTTGCTCCTGCAAATCCTCCAAACTGCTCTCATAATCAGCGAGAACACGACCAAACATCGCGCATGATTGTTCGAATAACTCGCCGATTTCGTCCAATCTCTCGTTGGCGGAATTAGAAAAGGGGTCGCATGCCAATTCAAGTAAAGCTTCGTAAGCGCGCACGGTCCATTCATGAACGTCGGAATGGGCGATCAGCTCCGCGTGATCCGTTTTATTATGTACCAGTTCTGAACTCAGAAATTGTTCGACTTCTTGCGCCGAACGATCGGATAGACGAGGCCAGAAGAGACCAGTGTCCAAAGAAATTTTGTCGGAAACCCTCCGCCAGTCCGAAAGAAATTGGTCCCAGGTGAAAATCGAGCGTGCGATGCTTCTTGTCTGTACTTCCGCATCAAGAACATGGCGCAACCAAAGTAGCAATCCTTTGGTGAGCGGAATATTGTGGACGCGTCTCAGCGAAACCGCTACGTCCAAAGGTGAGCGGATTGGAATCACGATCCGCGGCGTCGCATCCATTTCCTTGAGAACGTCGAGCCAGAACCGCGCGAATCGACAGACTCTCGGATCCTTCAAAATCGGCAACGGGGCATTGCCAAACTCAGATGCGAATATTTCCTTGGCGCGGCGCTTATAGGCGTCGAGGGCAGGTGACCTATACCAACTAGGATTGAACTTTCGCCAATCATGCCAATAGGAGCCAGCGGAAGCCAACAATTCGTCATGAAAATGCATAAAAGGGATGGACTCGAAATATCCCTGTGCATTTCCGGAGTTCGCCGTCATCAAGTGGGCTGGCGCCGCCCCGCCGAGTTTCGTAAGAGCTCCTGCAACGGAGCTGGTCCCACTGCGATGCATACCAAGAACGACTACGACGTCGGGCATTTTCTTCTCGATCGCCTCTCTAAGAATATGTTTCAAATGTGCGTTTCGCCGGTGCGTCAGTGAGACATCCCGTGGCGAGCGCGGACGTCGTCAGAAATGTCATCTTACGATTGATCAAATAAAGTCGCAATTGACAATATTTATATGACTGATACTTACTATCAGCGTAGCATCCTTGTAAAATAATAGAATTGGGTCGAATTTGACGCGCCGCGCAATCTCGATTGTTGTTTCAAAAAGCGAATTGGCAATAGCGCGCTAATATCGGCTCATGCGGCGTCAAGGACTCTCCTCTTCGCAACTGATCCAGTTCCTATCGATGGGCAGAGACCGCCCGGGTGCGCCCCGCTGTTGTATAGAATACTTCTTATTCGCGGTGTCACGAAATCAGGCTATTCCTATGGAAGCGTCAATCACGTGCCGGCCCGTTCGGCTTAGCTACTTTCTAAGAATTCCCAACGTCGGCGACAAAATCAATCCGGCCATCGTTACAGCTATTTCTGGACGTCTGACGGTCCATGTTGAAGACGACGACGAACCTTATCTTCTCGCCGTAGGAAGTACGATGGCGACTGCGACCCCTATGAGTCACATTTGGGGCACAGGCGTGATGCATCCACACTACGGGGTAGGCTTTGCTGTAGCATCTAACATACATGCGGTGCGCGGCAAGCTGAGCCATTGCGCATTACATAAAAGTGGTATTAAAGTATCTGATGTTCCACTGGGCGACCCTGGCTTTCTGACGCCAGCATTATTTGGGATCGCTAAGTCTGCAAGGCCAACAAATCGACTTGGCGTTGTCCCTCATTACGTCGACAGGGCTAACCCGCACTTTCGTCGCCTCATCGCTGAACCTGGCGTGTTGGACCTGAACGTCCATGCTGATCCTGAACAATTTCTGCGCGCAATGGCGGATTGCGGAGCCGTGATTAGTTCATCCTTGCACGGCCTGATATTTGCGGAGGCATTGGGAATTCCCAACCTCTGGGTTACCGCATCTAATGAAATTGCTGGCGGACCATTCAAATTCGACGATTGGTTTTCAACAACCGCCATACCGCAGACGACTGGACATCCTCTGGCGTCGACGGATACCGTTGATAGCTTGATTGATAGGACTATTCTGCACGACAGCACAATTGACATTGAGGCGCTTTACGCCGCGTTCCCACACGATTTGCTAAATAAGATATGTGAGGAGCAAGATCGTCGGATAATTCCGACGAGCGCATGTCGAATGCGGCCATTACCGACATTCCTGATTTCATTCAATCGCGGCCCCCTTCTTGAGAAGACGATCGCCGCGATAAAACGGCTAGACTACCCGACTGAAATCGTGGTCCACGACAATGGAAGCACTGATGCAGCCACACTTGCAATTCTCGACAAGCTTGAGAAAAGCGGAACACACGTTGCACGATGCGAAGCGCTCAAATCTCCTGATGATCTCGACAACGTAAACGACACAGTACAGGACTTCTTTTCAGATTGGGCGGAGCCGTCCCGTTATATCGTAAGCGACTGCGACGTCGACATGACGATTGCGGCTCCAGAGGCTCTGACCGTGTATGATGAACTACTCAATTCATTTCGACGAGTTGAAAGCGTAGGTCCTATGCTTCGGATTTGCGATATTCCGCCGTCATATCCGCTTTTCAATCGCGTGATGAACCGGCATATTGAGCAATTTTGGAATAGGCAACCAGAATGGACGGCAGTATCGTTTGGTAGAGTCGCCTATATTGAGGCGATGATTGATACAACGCTTGCCTTGCATAGGGCCGGAGAGCGGTTTCGCCGTCTAAAGCGGTCGTTGCGGGTATATGAACCATACGAGGCGCAGCATCTAGATTGGTATATTAGCGATGTAGTAGACGATGTATATGGAAAGACATCAAATCCGATGATTTCTCATTGGAACAATGCGATCGAGCGGGATCTTCATATAAGTGCGCAGTTGGAGTACGACCACTATTATGCCGTCCGCAAAAATGAGTTCGGCGACCTCGAAGTTTATGAGGAGCACATACCTGCACAGAGCGCCAACGCTAATTGTTGCGAGCTATCTGGGGCCATTGCGCCTTTTGTCGAAGCGGATGAATCTCAGAGGAGAGATAGAATCTCACGGACAGAGGTTTTGCGCCACGAGCGCCGCACCGATACGGAGCGATGGCGAAGCGTCGCATCGCACTATGAATCCTGGCGGCAGCGTAGCAAACTACTCGCAAGTTATGTGCGTCCAGGAGAGCGTGTTTTTGAATTCGGAGCGGGCAATTCAGTTTTGGCCGGCGCGCTCCCTGCTGGCTGTAGTTATGTCGGTAGTGATGTGGCGCCGTTAGGGCGCAACATCGTGATCTTTGATCTCAATGCGCCAACGCTTCCGCAACTGAGTGGTCACGACGTCGCCGTGTTTAGCGGCGTCCTGGAATACGTGCATGATGTGTTACGGCTGTCCGCCTTTCTTTCGCAGAATTTTGCTAGCGTCATATGTTCATATGCAGCGTGTGTTGGTTCTTCAGTCGAGGAAATCGAGCGACGCAGATATTCTGGATGGTTTAATGATTTTAGTGAAGTTGAATTTTTAGAAATATTTCGAGGAGCAGGATTTAGTCTAAGCAGAGCGGGTAAGTGGGAGAAGCAAATGTTATTTCGCTGGGATCGGACGTGATCGACGATAAAAAATGCAAGCATTCGGGCGTACCTGACGCTAGGTCAACATACTGGCGCCGAACAAGGTGAGAGCGTTGGCTTGTTGCGGAGAAAATCAATCAGACCGTGTGGAAGGTCGAGCGGTGGGACCAGCTCTACCGCGGTTAATATGGTAGAATAAGGAATAACACACATTTCTCGTAATGAGCGCGTGTACATATTTTGGCGCCGAGTACGTGAGCGTCGGCCCTGAGGCCTAATGGGACACCAAATCTTGGCGTTTACAGAAACCGCATTGGGTCATATCAATGCGAAGGTCGTCTGGCTCGAACCGCTAAACGCCGCAGCTTGCGCAACTTCCCGCGTAGCTTCGCGCCCAGCCTTGCCTTCGGAGCAGGGCAGGGCGCCGGCGAGTGAAGCGCCAGCGCGTAGGTGCGCTTCATCAATATGTCGGCCAAAGCCTGGCGATCCTTGACGTCGGCAACGTCTTCAAACGGAATCGGTGCCCCGATCGCCACCGTCAGGCTCGCGCCGATCCGCGTCTTAACTTCGCGAAAAATCAATGAAATCCGCAGCGTCTGGCTGACATGGCTGGCGATCTGGAAAAGCCGGCTGTTCTGGCCGCCGAACCAAATCGGCGCAACAGTCGCCTTTGATCGTTGAACGAGCTGGGCGACGAAGGGCTGCCAACGCGAATCGATTGCTGGCCGGCGGCCCAGCCGGTCCGGCGCAGTCGACACTGCGCCGGCCGGAAAAACAATGACAGCGCCGCCCTTGTCCAATTGGGCTCGGGCCGCCGCGCGCGACCTGAGATTGGTCTCAAGCGCCTCAGGCGAGTCGGTAAAGTCGATCGGCAGAATGAAGTCCCGCACTTCCTCGGCGCGCATCAGAACCGCGTGCGTGAGCACGACGAAATCTGGCCGCACCTTCTGCACAAGCCATGAGATCACGATGCCATCGAGCACGCCATAGGGATGATTGGCGACAAAGACAACCGGGCCCGTGCGCGGCAGCCGCGCCAGAGCTTTCTCATCGTAAAGAACGTCGAGCGCCAAGGACCGGACAGCCGCAGCCCAAAAGCTTTCGCTTGGGCGCGGATGGCGGCGGTTGGCCAAATAAAGCCGCTTCAAGGCCGGTTGGCCCGTCGCCTTCTCCACCATTCGAATCAGCTGGCGCTTGACGGGCGGATCGGTTGGCGCGGCATAGCTGAACAGATAGTCGTCCATCCGAATCCGATATTATGGGCGTATGACTGACTTATGACGATAGAGATGAGCGGCAGGCGCTCAAGGCAGGCGCATCAGCGGCTGTCCAACGCGAATGATCGTTTCTTCTCGCACATTTTCACATAGCTTGAAGCCATCTGGCGCGAAGACGATGATCGTCGATCCATGTTGAAACCAGCCCATTTCCTCGCCCTTGCGAAATGACGCGTCGCAGGAAAAGACGTATGTCCCTCTCCGTTCGAGAGTGCGCAGGGCGTCAAGGAAACGCAGCCGGATGCTGGCGACCAGGATCGCCGCAACGGGCGCCAATGTGATGATGTGGCCAGTCTCCAGCCTGGTCCGTAGCAGCGCGCGCTCGTTCTTGCAGAAGAGCTTCTCGACCCGCTTGAGCGCAATCGGATTAACGTTCCAGACGTCCCCTGAGATATAGGTCACCTGCTCCACGCGACAGTCGTAAGGGGCGTGGAAATGATGGTACATGCTGGATGTCAACCGCAGCGTGACATAGCGCCCATTTCGATAGAGATCGACGAGAGCGGGATCGACAAGAAAGTCTTGCAGCGTGTAGGAAAATCCTTTGATCTGCATCAGCTCGACGCCTTCGATCGAGCCGCATGCGCCGACGATCGCATCGCATGGGCTGACAAGCGCTGTTGGATCCGCGTCGATGGGCCGCGCTCCTTCCTTGAGCTCCCTAATGAAACAGTCGTGCATGCTTGTGAACTTGGTCTTCTTAGCTTCGCTTAGGTCCAAATCCGCGAAAAGGCGCCAAATGCCGATTGAGGCGTCGCGCACGAGCGGCTGCTCGATTTGACTGAACCAACCCATGAACTGCGTCGCCAGGCGCCGGGGAATCCGATTAGTCAGCAGAAAATTGAGGTCCTCTTGCTGGGTGACTTGTGCGATAAGAGATCGAATTGTCATGATGCGGTAATTTCGCCTCGATAGGCCTCGGAACGATGGAATCCCAATATACACTTATTGCGCTATATGCGCTTGGCGCAGCTGCGTTGACGACGTCGGCTGTGAAACTGAAAACGCGGCTGGAGCTCTCGAAGGCGAAGCACAGGTCTTTGACCGGCCATGCCCGCATGGCGCGGCGAATTGCATCGCTTGTGCCGTTCTATGAATATGACGAGGAGCATTTCTTCGTTTGCGACAATCCGCCGGTGGAGATCGCCGCGCGCCGGCGCGCCGGATTTATGCGCCTTTCGAAACTGAGCCAAGATCGGTTTGCGAAAACGATCCGGCTTACGGAGGAGGTCAAGGACGGCGTGTCCGACCTTCAATTTACGGACGTCTATCGGGCGCCATTTCAATTCAGCCGCTATGTGCGCGAACATATCAAATCCGGTGCCTTCTTCCAGGCGTCGTCCGGAGTGACCCTCACCGATCTTGACGGCAACCGCTTCTACGATCTGACCGGGTCCTATGGCATGAACGTCTTCGGCTATGATTTCTACAAGGAGTGCATCGAGCGCGGCAGCCAGCGCGTGTGCGAGCTCGGCCCCGTCCTCGGCGGCTATCATCCGGCGATCGCCTACAATGTCAAACGACTGAAGGAGATTTCCGGGCTCGACGAAGTCTCGTTTCACATGTCGGGAACCGAGGCGGTGATGCAGGCCGTGCGCCTTGCCCGCTACCACACGCGTCGATCTCATCTGGTGCGTTTTTGCGGGGCCTATCACGGCTGGTGGGGAGACGTTCAACCGGGCGTCGGCAACCCGGCGACTGCGCACGAAACCTACACGTTGAACGACATGTCCGAGGATTCGCTGCGGGTGCTGCGCAATCGCCGCGACATTGCCTGCGTGCTGATCAATCCGCTGCAGGCTTTGCATCCGAACGCCGGCGCACCTTCCGACTCCTCGTTGGTCGATAGCGCGCGAAGCGCGCATTTCGACAAGGACGCATACGCCGATTGGCTGAAGCGCCTGCGCGCAGTCTGTACGGAGCGCAAGATCGTGCTGATCTTCGACGAGGTTTTCGTCGGCTTCCGCCTCGCGCTTGGCGGGGCGCAAGAATATTTCGGCGTTCAAGCCGACATTGTCACCTATGGGAAGACGCTCGGAGGCGGCCTTCCGGTCGGCGCGGTTTGCGGCCGCAAGGATCTGATGAAACGCTATCGCGACGATCGCCCGGTAGATATCTGCTTTGCGCGGGGGACCTTTAATTCTCATCCCTACGTGATGGGAGCGATGCATGAATTCCTGGAGCGCATCGACCGACCGGAAATTCGTGACCTGTATCGAGATCTGGACGCAGTGTGGAATCATCGGGCGGACCAGCTCAACCAACGCCTGCGCGATGAGGATCTACCGGTCCAGGTCGCCAACATATCCTCTATCTGGACGGTCTACTATACGCGGCCGTCGCGCTACAACTGGATGTTTCAATACTACCTTCGCGCCGAGGGGCTGGCGTTGAGTTGGATCGGAACGGGCCGCATCATTTTCAGTTTGAATTACACCAACGCAGACTTCGAAGCAGTCGTAGACCGCTTCGTTGCCGCCGCCAAGACGATGCAGCAGGACGGCTGGTGGTGGTCAGACGCTTTGGCGACGAATAAATCGATAAAGCGGCGCATCTTGCGAGAGATGGTCGCTCGCCGCTTCAGGCGAGGATAAAGGCTCCGCCGCTCGTCCGCGCCGAAACGGCGGAGCTGGATTCATACGTGTTGTTCTTCGGGCGTCGCGTAATCGAATAACTCTCCGCGCAGTAGGTAAAGCGGCGCCATGTGGTAGAGTTTGATGTCGTGATAGGGATCCGTCAGGATTTTCGTTAGCCAAACCAGCCCGGTCCGCACGTCCCTGATAAAGAACAGATGAACCGTGCGGAATATCAGTCCGCCGGCGGCGATGAATAGCCAGATCTGCGCCAGCTCCCGCACGAATTCGGCCGTATTGGCTGGGGCGGGATAGATGCCGAACAGAGTGGGATTGAAATAGAGCACGAGCGGCGAAGCCGCCCAGATCGCCATCAGAACGACTTTCCTCTTCAGGTTATAGCCGACCTTGACTGCTTCCTTGTACTCGTGCGTCGCCTGGTTCGCTTCATCGTAGCCCTTTGGCTCGAAGTAGAAATGTCCGATTTGGCGGGTCATCATCGCCGCCAGCCATCCGGCCAGGGCCGCCGCGACCGGGTTTGTGAACACGAGCACATAGGTCCACAGAAAGCTCACCGCGCTGAACAAATGCAGCGACTGATTGATTCGGCTGTGATGGTAGTAGCGATGATCATCCCACCGCTGTGATCTGAGATCCTGAAGAAAACCGTTCATCTCCTCCCCACTCCATAGCTTATGGTCCACGTGAATTGTTTACGCACCAAATGTGACAGTTCGGGCACAAACACCTTACAAGTCGTCCGATTTGTGGAACTTACTGAACGGCGCTCTCAAACAACTGGAGCGCCGTCAGGCAAAGCCCGCGGCGCACCGACGGTTATGCGTTACCCGGCGGCCTGCGCCTCCAACCGATTGGGCTGCGCGGCGGGCGCTTTGGTTTTCGCGAAGCGAATGAGCGAGAAATGGCCGAAGGGCGGCATTGCTCGGCGTTCGACCACGCTCACGCTGCCTGACTGCTCGACCCAGCGCTCATAGCGCCCCCAGGGGAATTCCAGCCGCCAACCGAGCCACCGCGTAATCGGCGTAAGCCATTGCTCCACCACGCGGCGCGGACCTTTGTCCGCCCCGACGCGGCTGACCAGAACGATCTCGCCGCCTGGTTTCAGCACGCGCACGAATTCGTCGAGCGTCGCCTCGGGGTTTGGAACCGTGGTGACCACGAGTTGGGCGACGATGACGTCGAATGAGCTATCGGGGAAAGCCATGCGCTCGGCGTCCATGACCGAGAGGCCTTCGACATTGGTCAGATGCAGATCCCTGACCTTCTCCTGCGCCTTGCGCAGCATCGGCTCCGAAAGATCGACGCCGACGAGGCGGGTGGCGCGCCCGTAATCAGGCAGCGATATGCCGGTGCCGACCCCGACTTCGAGGACCCGTCCACCGATTCGGTTCACCGCCTCCGCCGCCGAGCGTCGGGCGCGCTCGAAGAGCGCGCCGAAAACGAAATCATAGATCGGAGCCCATCGCGCATAGGCCTTCTCGATCGTGTTGTTATTGAACTCCGTCCCCATTATTCCTCCATCGTTCCCTTGCGCTGGGAACAAAGTTATATGCGCAAATCGCCTGACCGCTGGGCCTCTATACTGCTCGCGGCTTGCGTGTATTGCCGATCGCCACTTGGTTGATGTGCCTAATAAACTGGCGCGCGCTATTCTCCCACGAGCGGGTCAATGCGAAGGCGCGGCAAGCCTCACGTGAGATGCGAAGCGCGCCGATGCAGGCTGCGCGCAGATCGTCGCTGAGCACGCCGATCGGATTGTTTCCAATAACATCCCGCGGACCGGTGACCGGAAACGCCGCGATCGGAACGCCGCTTGCGAGCGCTTCGAGCTGCACAATCCCGAACGTATCGGTCCGGCTTGGAAATACGAAGGCGTCCGCGGCGGCCAGATGTTCGGCCAATTGCCTGTTCTCCATCAGCCCGAGAAATTTCGCCTCGGGAAACCTGCGCCGCAACTCGGCCTCCTGGGGCCCCTCGCCGATGACGACCTTTGTGCCGGGAAGGTCCAGCGAGAGAAAGGCTTCGAGGTTCTTCTCGACTGCGATTCGTCCGACGCTCACGAAGATCGGGCGCGGAAACCCCAAATTGATCGCATGCTCCGGCTTGAAAGCCTCAGTGTCGACGCCGCGGGTCCACATGCCGAGGTTCTTGAATTTCCGCTGGGCGAGTTCGGCCATCAGGGACGGGGTCGACACCATTGTGACCGTCGCGGCGGAGTGGAAGTGCCGCAGCACCGCGTAGCTCCAATCGTCGGGGATCGGAAGACGCGCCGAAATGTACTCGGGAAAGCGCGTGGTGTAGCTTGTCGTGAACGACAGGCCATTTTTCACGCAATAGGCGCGCACCACATGGCCAATAGGACCTTCCGTCGCGATATGAATCGCATCCGGCTGGGCCTTTTCGATGCGCTGCGCGATCTCCCGCCGCCCGGGCAGGGCCAAGCGCAAATTTGGGTCCGTAGGCAAGGGAATGGAGGGAAATCCCTCGGGCGACAGAAAATCGATCGTGACGCCCAAATTGCGTGCGCTTCGCGCGAGGGACGTCAAGGTCCGCACCACGCCGTTGACCTGGGGATGCCAAGCATCCGTTGCGATAAGGACTCTCATCAGTCGGCGCGCGCCTTATCCACGATGTCCCCCCAAGAAGTAGATTGCGTCGGGATAGTGACAGTGAGAGAGTCACCAGCTCGGGTACTGCGAAATGCTCAGGAGCCGTCGGGGTTAACCGAAAGAAACGAGGCGTGGACCTCGAGCCAATGGCTGCCGACCGTCTCCCAGATCTCGTTGCCGAATGGCAAGCGACACTAATTGCAACTTCATATTTCAACTGTATGACGATGCTGCGCATCACTGACGCGCGGTCGAGCGCCATCGTCAGAGACTTCTAGGAGGTATTTCTTCCATCAAGCCAATTGGCCGGCGGACTCGCGGCGCCATCTAAGATCACACGCAGGTCGCAGATCCATTTAGAAACATGCGGAGCCGAAATCGGCGTGGCGTCCGCCTGCGAGGCTGCTTCGGGCCCGTCCATGGCGGGAGCGACCGGAGATGTCATAGACCTTGCTCGCGCCGGACGACCAAGGCCTCACACAAGAAACATGATCGCCGCCTAAAGCCTTCGGACCCTGGGCCCGGGCGCTCCGGAATCGTGCTGATGATCGCTCAATCTCCTCGACTAAAACGGCGTGCGCTTTACGCCAGAAGCTCGAACTTAGGCGGAAAGAAGAGGCCCGCTACAGAAGAAAATAGCCTTGCGCGAACGTCCTGATTCGCAATGCGCGCCATCGAATCGAACGCGTCGATCCGGCCGAGCAGGACCAGCGCCGGATCGGCTGGGTCGGCGCGGAGGCCAAAAAAAAATCGAACGGGCTGCGCCGCGCATGTCCTAAATTTGCAATTTTAACCCGATTCTCAAAAAGCCGACGTATGGCTAAAGTGACTTCATCGAGTTGGGGGCGGTCCTCGATTCGGACCGCGTCTGGAGGCGTGGATGGGATGGCGTCGGCGCCGGCAGGATGCGAGAATTCGAGAGCGATCGTCCTTGGGACGAGCGCTTTTGGCGCCAGCGCATTTTGAGCTGTCGTCTTGCGCTCGGCTGGGCCGCGGCCCGAGCGTTTCGGCTATGTCCTATTTTCTTGTCCTATTCGCGTCCTTCTGGCCGACGCCGGTTCTCGCAGGGACAAACGCCGCTGGCGGTCTGCTCCGGAACGGGGACGCGTCGGCCGTTTTGCTGATCGCAGGTCTGGTTCTCTTTTCGACGCTGACGGCGCTGCTTCACTTGACTGGCCGCACACGGTGGATGCGCCGCGAAACCGCGCTCAATCTCGAACTCGCCGCCTTGCGCGCCAAGCTCGATCGGGCCGATCTGTTTTTAGCCGCCGAAACGCAGATTGTCATGGCTTGGGCCGGTCCTGGCGTCGAACCCGACATCGAAGGCGATGGCTCCCTTGTCGGGGACGCCTCCAGCCCGCGCCGCGCGCTGGCCTTCGGATCCTGGCTGCCGCCGGACACCGCGCAAAGTCTCGATGGCTGCGTCGCGAAACTTCGCAGTCGCGGCGAAGCCTTCAGCTTTGCCGTCACCAGCTTGAACGGACGCCATCTCGAAATAGAGGGCCGCCCGGTCAACGGCCTAGCCGTCATGCGCATAAGGGATGTTTCGGGCGAGCGACAGGAAATCATGCGTCTGCACGAGGCGCAGACGCGCACTGTTGGGGAGCTTCAGGCTCTATGGACTTTGCTCGACGCGGTTCCCAATCCGGCCTGGGTGCGCGATGGCCAAGGCCGATTGAGCTGGGTCAATACGGCTTACGCCCGTGCGGTCGAGGCCAAGGATCCGGCCGCCGCCGTCGCCCGCGGCGTCGAACTGCTCGAACGGCCAGCGCGCGATGCGAGCGCTGAAGCGCGCGGCGCGGGCGCGGTCTGGCGCGGGCGGGCTCCGGCGGTCGTCGTCGGCGAACGGCGAATGCTCGACATCGTCGACGCGCCGGCCGGCGACGCCTCCGTCGGCATGGCCGTGGACATCTCTGAAATCGAATCGATGCGCGACGCTCTCGAGCGCGAGACGCAGGCGCATTCGCGCACGCTCGATCAGCTTTCGACCGCCGTCGTGATTTTCGATCGCTCGAAGCGCCTTGTCTTTCACAACGCCGCCTATCGCCAGCTATGGGCGCTCGACCAGGGCTGGCTCGAGCAGCGGCCTACCGATTCGGAGATCCTCGACCGTTTGCGGGCGGCGCGGCTTTTGCCCGAACAAGCTGATTTTCGGGCTTGGAAAGCAGCCGTGCTCGCCGCCTATCAATCGCTCGAAATGGAGGAGCAGGCCTGGTATCTGCCTGACGGTCGCACCTTGCGCATCGTGATCAATCCCAATCCGCAAGGCGGCGTCACCTATCTTTTCGACGACGTCACCGAACGCTTCCATCTCGAATCGCAATTCAACGCCTTGATCCGGGTGCAAGGCGAGACTCTCGACGCGCTGAAGGAAGGCGTCGCCGTCTTCGGCAGCGACGGACGCCTGAAGCTGCATAATCCGGCCTTCGCGCGGATGTGGACGCTTGATCCCGAACAGCTCGGCGATCGGCCGCACATCGATCGCGTCGCGCGGATTTGCGCGCCGCTCTTTTCCGACGAAGAGGCCTGGGTTGAATTGCGCGCCGTGGTCGCCGGGCTGCAGGATCAGCGCATGGGGTTCGAGCGCCGCCAGCCGCGGCGCGACGGGTCTGTGCTCGATTGCGCCGCCGCGCCGCTGCCCGACGGCGCGACGCTGCTCACCTTCATAGACGCGACGGCGGGCGTCAATGTCGAACGGGCTTTGACGGAGCGCAATCAGGCTCTGATCGACGCCGAAAGATTACGCAACGATTTCGTCCATCATGTCTCCTACGAACTGCGTTCGCCGCTGACCAATATCATCGGCTTCATTCAGCTTCTGGGCGATCCCGCAGTCGGACCGCTCAATAAGAGGCAGCTCGAATATGCCGGCTACGTGATGAAATCCTCGTCGGCTCTGCTCGCCATTATCAACGACATTCTCGATCTCGCCTCGATCGACGCCGATGCGATGGAATTGTCGCTCGAGGAGGTCGACATTGCGCAGACGATGCGGGCGGCGGCCGAGGGCGTGCAGGATCGGCTTGATGAATCGAAGCTCACGCTTCGGGTCGTTGTGTCGGAGGACGTCGGCTCCTTCGTCGCCGATGGCAAGCGCATAAGGCAGATTCTCTTCAACCTTCTTTCCAACGCGATCGGCTTTTCCTCGCCCGGGCAGATGGTCGAACTCGCCGCCTTGCGACGCGGCGGCGAGATCGTCTTCAAAATCAGCGACCGCGGGCGCGGCATCCCGCCCGAAATCGTCGAGCATGTCTTCGACCGCTTCAAGACGCATACGACCGGCTCTCGCCACCGGGGCGTCGGGCTTGGGCTGTCGATCGTCCGCTCCTTCGTCGAGCTGCATGGCGGCCGCATCCTGATCGAGTCGGCGCCTGGGGAAGGGACAACTGTCGCTTGCATCTTTCCTGCGGAGGGTGTGAAGCTGGCGCTGGTTCAATCGGCGCAGGGAGCATGAACGTAATGGCCGTTGAGGCGCCGCGGGACGCCGCGTCGGAATCGATCTGGGCGCGAGAACTCGAAGACGAAGCGAGCGTCCTTGCGCTCGCCGGCGATGTCGCCGAGATGATCGGGCCGGGCGATCTCGTGACCCTGTCCGGCGGTCTCGGCTCCGGCAAGACGACTTTCGCCCGCGCGCTCATTCGCTTGCTCACGGGCGAGGCCGATCTCGAGGTTCCAAGCCCGACTTTCGTCCTGATGCAGGTCTATGAGGGCGAAAGCTATCCGATCGTGCACGCCGATTTCTTCCGGATCAGGAAGCCCGAGGAGCTCATCGAGCTCGGTTGGGAGGAGGCTTGCGAGGGAGCGCTTGTCCTGGTCGAATGGCCCGAGCGGGCCGAAAGCTATCTCCAACCCGACAGGCTCGACATAAGGTTCAGGCTCGACAGGGATCGCGGCGAGTCGTTCCGCGCAGCAACCTTGACCGGGGAAGGGGCCTTCGCGGCGCGGCTCGCCAAAGCAAAGGCGATCCACGAAATCCTCGCCCAAAGCGGCTGGAGCCGAGCCCTGCGCCAATTCATGCAAGGGGACGCCTCGACGCGCGCCTATGAGCGCTTGGTCAAGGCCGATGGACAAAGTGCGGTTTTGATGATCTCGCCGCCGCGGCCAGACGGGCCGCCGTTGCGCTATGGCAAGCCCTATAGCGCGATCGCACGGCTCGCCGAGGACATTCGGCCTTTTATCGCGATCGACCACGGCCTGCGGCGGCAGGGTTTCTCCGCGCCCGAAATCATCGCCTGCGATCTCTCCGCCGGTCTCGCCATTCTGGAGGACCTCGGCGATGAGCCGATCGTCGGCGAAGAGGGTATTAATCAGGAGCGTTACGCCTGGGCGGCGACGGCGCTCGCCGCCTTGCACCGCGCGAGCCTGCCCGACGCCTTGCCGATAAACGGCGAAGAGACCTATCGCATTCCTAACTATGACATTGACGCGCTTTCGATCGAGGTCGAACTCCTGCTCGATTGGTACGCCCCGCATGTCGCCCGCGCGCAGCTCGCCTCCGGCGTCAAGGCGAATTTCGTCAATCTTTGGCGACGGGCGCTCCAGGATGTCGTCGCCGTGCGCTCGACCTGGACCCTGCGCGACTATCATTCGCCCAATCTCATGTGGCTGCCGGATCGCGAGGGCGTCGCCAAGGTCGGCATGCTCGATTTCCAGGATTGCGTTCTTGGCCATGCCGCCTATGACGTCGTCTCGCTGCTTCAGGACGCCCGCGTCGATGTGCTGGATCTCGTCGAGCTGAAATTGCTCAGCCATTACGCCCGTTTGCGGCGCGAGGCCGATCCGGAATTCGATATGGCCGAATTCGCGCGCGCCTACGCCATTCTAGGGGCGCAGCGGGCGACCAAGATCCTCGGGATCTTCACCCGCCTCGATAGGCGCGACCACAAGCCGGATTATCTCCGGCATTTGCCGCGCGTTGAAAAATATCTGGCGAAGGATCTCAGCCATCCGGTTTTGGCCGATCTCAAGATCTGGTATGAGACCAATCTGCCGCGGATCTTCAATCCTGCGTCCTGACCATTGGGCAATTGGCTTCGCCATGTCTTCTTTCATGCCCGCCAAAGCTATGGTCTTCGCCGCGGGCCTCGGCACCCGCATGCGGCCGCTGACCGATCATATCCCGAAGCCGCTCATCAAAGTGGCTGGCAAACCGATGATCGACCATATGCTCGATCGTTTCGAGGCCGCCGGCGTCGAGACGGCGATCATTAATGTGCATTATCTGGCCGATCAGATCGAAAGCCATCTGGGCGCCCGCGACGCCCCGAAAATCGTCATTTCGGATGAGCGCGAGAAACTTCTCGACCAAGGCGGCGGGATCGGTAAGGCGCTGCCCTTGCTCGCGGATGAGCCTTTTTTCGTTTCCAACACAGACGCATTCTGGGTTGAAGGCCCGAGGGACAATCTGCGCCGCCTCGCCGCAGGCTGGGACCCCGACCGGATGGACATTCTGCTTCTCGTCGCCGCGACGACGGCGAGCATAGGGGTCGACTGGCCGGGCGATTTCCTGATGAGCGCCGACGGCCGCCTGACGCGGCGCCCCGAGCGCGACGTCGCCCCTTTTGTCTATACCGGCGTCGGAATCCTCAAGCCCGAGCTTTTCGAGAACGAGACGCGCGACGTCTATCGCCTCGCGCCTTTCTTTTTCGAAGCGGCTGAAAAAGGCAGGCTGTTCGGCCAAAGGCTCGATGGACTCTGGCTCCATGTCGGCGTTCCGCAGGCCATCGAAGAGGCGGAACGGATGATCTTGCGGAGCGTGCTGTGAGGCGGAAAGCGCTGGAGCGCCGTTTGCCTCGAACCGGATCATGGGCGCCCCGCCATCCGGACCGGCTCGCGAAATCCGTCGCTCACGACATGGCGAGTAACTGCGCTTCAATACACGCAATAAGATCATTTTTTGTTCTCTAGTTGTTCTTGCGGACGAAGGGCGTCTCGGTTAAGCTTGGCTCGGCTGGAAAACGGGGTCAGCCAAGGGGGCGTCATGGTCGTCAGGGTCGCGACGGTCGCATTCGAAGGCATCGAGGCGCGGCCGGTCGATGTGCAGGTGCAAATCGCCAATGGCAATGTCGTTTTCACGGTCGTCGGCCTCGGCGACAAAGCCGTGGCGGAATCGCGCGAAAGGGTCCGCGCGGCGCTGAACGCCTCCGGGCTGGCCTTGCCGGCCAAGCGCATCACCGTCAATTTGGCGCCGGCCGATCTGCCGAAAGAGGGCAGCCATTATGATCTGCCGATCGCTCTCGGCATCATGGCGGCGATCGGCGCCATTCCCGCCGACGCCTTGCTGAATTACACGGTTCTCGGCGAACTTGCCCTCGACGGCACGATCACTGCGGTCACCGGCGTCCTGCCCGCCGCCATGACCGCCAATGCGCGTGGCCATGGGCTCATCTGCCCGCATGACAGCGGTCCCGAGGCCGCCTGGGCGGGCCAGGAGATCGACGTGCTTGCGCCGATTTCCCTGATCCAGCTTGTCAATCATTTCAAGGGAACGCAGGTCATGGCGCGGCCGCGGCCGGCGATGCGCGGAGAGGCGGGCGCGCAACCCGATCTGCGCGACGTCAAGGGCCAGGAAAGCGCCAAGCGCGCGCTCGAAATCGCCGCGGCCGGCGGCCATAATCTGCTCTTGAACGGGCCGCCCGGCGCGGGCAAGTCGATGCTGGCGGCGCGACTGCCCTCGATCCTGCCCCCGCTCTCCCCACGCGAACTGCTCGAGGTGTCCCTCGTCCATTCTGTTGCGGGCGGTCTCGCTGGCGGCGCCCTGACCGATCGAAGGCCATTTCGCGCGCCACATCATTCGGCGTCCATGGCGGCTCTGGTCGGCGGCGGGACGCGCGCGCGGCCGGGCGAAATTTCCCTCGCGCATCACGGCGTCCTTTTTCTCGACGAATTGCCGGAATTCCAGCCGCAGGTCCTGGACAGCTTGCGGCAGCCGCTGGAGACCGGCGAAGTTGCGATTGCGCGGGCCAATCACCGGATTGTCTATCCGGCCAGGTTTCAGCTCGTCGCCGCGATGAATCCTTGCCGTTGCGGGCATGCGACGGAGCCTGGCTTCGCCTGCAATAGGCAGCCGAATGCGCGCTGCATAGCGCAATATCTGGCCCGCCTGTCGGGCCCCTTGCTTGACCGCATCGATCTCCATGTCGAAGCGCCGGCGGTCGCCGCCGCCGACCTGATGTTGCCGCCGCCGGCGGAAGGCTCGAAGGAGCTCGCCACACGGGTCGCCGCCGCGCGGGAGATCCAGATTCGCCGTTACGCTGAGCTTGGGCTGCCGGGGATCGGCTCGAACGCCGCCGCGCCTTCAGCCGTGATCGAAGCGGCCGCACAGCCGGATTCGAGCGGCCTCGCCTTGGTCAGGGAGGCGTCCGATCGGCTGCATCTCTCGGCGCGAGGGTTTCATCGCATATTGAAGCTGGCCCGCACCATCGCCGATCTCGACGGCGCGGACAAAGTCGGAAGCCTCCATCTCGCCGAAGCGCTTTCCTACCGGATCGACTCGACGCGGCAAGCGCGCGCCGCCTAAGCTGTCCGAACTGCGCGAACGATAAGTCGGCTCTCCTTGGTTGCGGGGCCGATCGCCCTTTAGACGCGCGCTTCGCGCTTCCGTCTCAATGGAATCTGCTTTAGTGACAAGCCAGCGGACATGCGTTGACGGACAATTTCCGGAGAAAAGCCTATCGCAAGCGATGCAAGACCATTGGCCGGCGTCGACGAATTGGACCGCGCATGCGCGCTTGCCAAGCTGTTGCGCAACTGGCTGACGTCAAAAGCGCTGCCGCTTTGGTCGACGGTCGGCTTCGACCGCCGGCGCGGGCATTTTCAGGAGCGCCTGGATTGGACGGGCGAACCGGTCGGCGCCGTTGCGCGGCGCGCCATGGTCCAGGCCCGCCAGATCTATGTTTTTGCACATGCCGCGCATCTCGGCTGGTTTCCCGACGGAGCCCAGCTTGCAGAGACCGCCATGCGGTCTCTCTTGCGCGATTTTCGCGATCCGTCCGGCCGCTCGGGCGGTTTCGCCTTTTCGGTTGATAGCGAGGGCGCCGTCGTCTCGGAAAATCGCGACGCTTATGCGCATGCCTTCATTCTCTTTGCGATAGCCTGGCTGCATCGTTTGAACGGCGACCCAGATCTTATTGCGCTCGCCGACGATGCGATCGCCTTCATTGACGCAAAGCTCGAAGATCCTGTTCATAGCGGCCTCTTTGACAATTTTTCGGTCGTCGATCGCTGCAAGCGGCAAAACCCGCATATGCATCTTCTGGAGGCCTATCTCGCCCTTGAGGTTTCAGCGCCCGGGAGAGGCTATCTCGATCGCGCGCGAAAGCTCGTTGGGGTTTTTCAAAGCCGCTTATTCCACACGGAGCAGGGCGTGCTCCTCGAATATTTCGCCGAGGATTGGAGCGATCATCCCGACCCGGCGAAGCGGCGTATTTTCGAGCCGGGCCATCATTTCGAGTGGGTCTGGCTGCTCCGCGAATTCGAAAACCTGTCCGGCGAGGACATGGGTCCATGGGCCGATCGCCTCATTCTCAACGCGCTCGAAAGCGGCGTCGGGGAAGACGGGCTCGTGTTTGACGAAATCGCGACGGATATGACGGTGTTGAAGCGATCGCATCGGATCTGGCCGCATGCCGAAGGAGCCAAAGCGGCGGTCGCGAGCCGTTTATTATTTCGTCAGGGCGACGCGCCCCGCTTCGCCTCGACGATGATTCGGGCCTTGATCGATCATTTTCTCGACAAGCCCTTTGAGGGAGGCTGGATCGACCACATTAGCGCGGACGGCAAGCCGCTTGTCGACTATGTTCCCGCGAGTTCGCTCTATCATATCTTCCTCGCGGCCGCGGAACTGACGCGCGCCTTTCCGGCCGAACAAAAGGCGTCGACTTAGTTTTAGGTCCGTCGCATCTCGCGAAAGCGAATCTGGATCTACTAGGGTTGAAAATCCTTCACGCGGCCGCTGCGCTGGATTGGCTGCATATATTTGAAGAGAAAAGCAATGCGCATAATCAAAAAAGTTTGAACAGTCGAACGTGCCTTACTAATAAAGCTAGTCATAAAGATGATGTAATTGTCAAATTGGAGCCAACAAGTTGAACGTTTTGTACAGACCGCCATTTAGAGCTAAGATAAAATTCTCCTCAGCTCGAATTATCGCTTGGCGATCGTCCGCCCATCTCATGGCTCCATGGTTTTGCCGGTAATGCCTTCAGCTCGCGAATCGGATCTTGGAATGCTGAATTTTCTCGATCGTTTCGCGAAATGTCGCGCGGCCGTCATCGGCGATCTGATCGTGGACTGCTATCTCCAAGGCGACGTAAGCAGGATCTCGCCCGAAGCGCCGGTGCCCGTCGTTCGCTCGTTGTCGGAAAAATCGGTTCCGGGAGGCGCCGCCAATGTCGTGGCGAATCTCGCGACGCTCGGCGTGTTCGTCTATGTCGTCGGCTTGACCGGAATGGATGAGGCCCGCGACCATCTGATCGAAAGCTTGCATGACCATGGCCGCGTCGACGTATCCGGCGTGATCGGGGTCGCGCGGCGGCCGACGACCCGGAAGCTCCGGGTTCTCGGAGCGCATCAGCAAATCATTCGAATTGACCATGAAGACACGTCTCCTTTCGACCAATCGGTCGAGGATCGCGTGGTCGAGGCGGCTTTCAGCGCAATCGAGCCCGCCGACGTCGTTATCCTTTCCGATTACGGCAAGGGCGTCCTTTCTGACCGGGTTTTACGCGCCATCATCAGCCGGTGCGAGGCGACCAACAAACAAGTGCTGGTCGATCCAAAGAGAACCGATTTGTCAGTCTATCGGGGAGCCCGCATTCTGACCCCGAACCGGAAGGAATTGACCGCCGCCACGAGATTGCCCTGCGAGACGGACGAGGAGGCGACGGCCGCGGCCTCCCGCGCACGCGAAATTTCCGGCGCCAATATTCTTCTGACGCGTTCGGAAAAGGGCATGTCCTTTTTTCCGGCCGACGGCGCGCCAATTCATCTCGCCACCGTGGCGCAGGACGTTTTCGACGTGTCCGGCGCAGGCGATACGGTCATCGCGGTTTTGGCTGCGTCCCTGGCGGCGGAACTGCCGATTCTGGACGCCATGAAGATGGCGAATCACGCCGCCGGCATCGTCGTCGCAAAAGTCGGCACCGCGGTCGTGACGCCGGACGAATTATACGCATCGCTGGCGTCGGAAATGGCCTCGCCCTCGGTGAACGACGGGCGGCATGTCGATATCGCCGAGGCGGTCGCCTTGCGTTGGGCCTGGGCGAAAGAAAAGCTGACGGTCGGCGTCGCCAATGGTTGCTTTGATCTCTTGCATCCGGGCCACATCTCGCTCATCCGCCAAGCGGCGGAGACCTGCGATCGGCTCATCATGGCGCTGAATTCGGATGCGTCTGTCCGTCGCTTGAAGGGGCCTTTGCGGCCAATTCAAGACGAAAACGCCCGCGCGGCGGTCATTGGAGCGATCAAGGGCGTGTCGGCGGTCGTCCTTTTCGACGAGGATACGCCGCTCGAACTTCTCAAAGCTTTGCAGCCGGACATCCTTGTGAAGGGCGCCGATTATACAGAGGATAAGGTAGTCGGCGCGGATATCGTGCGAGCTCGCGGCGGCAGAGTCGTTCTTGCGAACCTGTCCGCGGGCCATTCCACGACAAATCTGATCAAAACGGCCGAAAAGCCGCTTCCCCTTGGATCGAGCCTTCCGGCGGGACCGAAAAAAGAAGGATCGCCAGCCGAAGTGGATGCGGGCGTGCGGCAAGATCGAATGCCGACGCCATGATTTCCGACGAAATCATTGGCGCGCCGGACGCGGCGCTTGGCCGGCGAGCCTCAGCAGCGGCAATTCAAGTGCTTCAACAATCAAAAAAGCAGGCGCGCATGGTCTCTGTGGTTTGATCCGGATCAACGCGCGCGCCTTGCGCCTGAAATAGGAAGCGAAGATGAGACCCCAAGGCTACTGTTGTTGGAGTTGGTCATGTCCTATGCCAGTTTGATGGTCCACGTCGATTTGGACTATCGCGATGATGCAAGGCTCAGGGTCGCCGGCGATCTTGCCGAACGGTTCAAGGCCCGCCTCATAGGCATAGCCGCTCAGGCTGAAGTCACGCCGGTCTATTATGCCGACAGCTATAGTTCGGCCTTCATCGCCGAACGCGATCTGGCCGACATCAAGCAGCGAATGCAGCAGGCGGAGGAGCGTTTTCGCACCGCGCTCTCCGGGCGGGTCAAGGAGATCGAATGGCGCACTGCGATCGAGAGGGCCGCGCCTTTTATCGCCGAGCAATCCCGCGCCGCCGACCTCATCATCGTTGGCAAGACTGCAAGCGACGACAAGCTCGATCTGACTGATCAATTCGATCCGAGCGATCTGCTTGGGCGCGCCGGCCGGCCATTGCTCCTGGTCCCGCATGATGTCGACACTCTGAAGGCCGAGCGGATCCTTATCGCCTGGAAAGATGCGAGCGAAGCGCGGCGCGCGGTTTTTGACGCCTTGCCGCTCCTTCAGCTGTCGCAAAAGGCGATTGTCGCGGCGATCGACGAGGACAATGATCCCCAGTTGGCGAATCGCAATGTGGCGGATGTCGTCGCCTGGCTCGGCCATCATGGCGTGAACGCCGCCGGCAGGGTCGAGCGCTTGCAAGGACATGCGGCGGAGCAGCTCGACAAGGTCGCGGCCGAGGAGGGCGCGGATCTCCTCGTCGCCGGCGCCTATGGCCATAGCAAGCTGCGCGAATGGATTCTAGGCGGCGTGACGCATGATCTCCTCAGGCAAACATCGCGCTGCCATTTGCTGTCGCACTGAAGCGCCTCGCCGGGCCTTGCGGCCGTCAAAGAGTCCATCATGCGCGCCATGATTTTGAAGAGGATCGGAGCGCCTCTGGTTTTCGAGGAAATGCCCGACCCTGTTCCTGGCCGGGGCGAGCTGCGGGTGCGGGTGGAAGCTTGCGGCGTCTGCCGGACTGACCTTCATGTCGTCGATGGCGAACTGCCGAACCCAAAGCTTCCGATCATTCCGGGGCATGAGATCGTCGGTCGGGTCGATGCGCTCGGCGCCGACGTCACTGGCTTTCAGATCGGCATGAGGGTCGGGATCCCCTGGCTAGGGCACACCTGCGGAGTCTGTCCTTATTGCATGGGCGATCGAGAAAATCTTTGCGATCACCCACTGTTCACCGGCTATACGAGAAACGGCGGCTATGCGACCCATGCGGTCTCCGACGCGCGTTTCGCTTTTCCTTTGCAAGAGACAGGCGCCGCGCCCGCCCTTGCGCCTTTGCTCTGCGCCGGGCTCATCGGCTGGCGCTCGCTGGGATTTGCTGGTCCTGCAAAGAATCTCGGCCTCTATGGCTTTGGCGCGGCGGCTCATATCGTCGCGCAAGCGGCGCGCAAACAGGGCCGCACAATCTTCGCCTTCACGCGTCCAGGGGATGCAAAAGCGCAAGCCTTCGCTTTGCGGCTGGGCGCGGCCTGGGCCGGCGGTTCGGACAAAAAACCCCCGGAGCCGCTCGATGCGGCGATCATTTACGCGCCTGTCGGCGCGCTCGTGCCTGCGGCGCTCGAAAGCGTCCGAAAGGGCGGCGTCGTCGTCTGCGCCGGCATCCACATGAGCGACATCCCGAGCTTTCCCTATAGTTTGCTCTGGGAGGAGCGCCAGATTGTCTCGGTCGCCAATCTGACTCGCCAGGATGGAATAGAGTTTCTCCGATTCGCCGCGGAGTCGGGGATCGAGACTTCGACCAAGACCTATCCGCTTGAACGCGCGAATGACGCCTTGGAGGACTTGCGGGCGGCCCGGCTCGAGGGCGCCGCAGTGCTGCTGCCTCCTGACGCTTGAGAACCCGTTCGCATTAGGGATCAGCCCCGGATCGCGGCCAGCGCTTGATGGACGAGAGACTCGAGCGGATCAGAAGCGTCGAGGCGTCGCCATTCGACGACGCCAAGGGGCTCCTTCGCCTGAGCCGCAACGATCGCGGGCGTCGCATCCGACGCATCATAGCTTCGTTTTGCGACCCGCTCGCTAAGCACGGCCGTCGGCGCGTCGAGCCAAAGACCGGTGAAACGCGCGCCGCTGCGGCTGGCGAGTTCGGTCACGGCGAAGCGCTCTTCTTCTTTCAGATGCGCGGCGTCAATCAGCACGCTTTGGCCAGCGGCAAGCACGATCGCCGCCAATTGGCGCAAACGGGAATAGGTCATCGCCGAGACTTCCGGCTGATAAGCCGCGTCCGGCAGGCGATCGAACTCGGCAAGCTTAAAGAGGCGCTTGCGTTCAACGTCGCTGCGCAGATGGAGGGCGCCCGGCGCGCGTCCAATCGACGCGGCCAGCGCGCGCGCGAGCGAGCTTTTGCCGGTTCCGGAGCGACCTCCAATCGCAACCAGCTCGAGACGGCTAGGCTCCAGGAAAGCGGAGGCCGCAGCGAAATTATGCTGCGCGAGCGCGATAGCGGCCTCGCTTTTCTGAGGCTCGAGATTCGCCACTTTGGCGCGAATAGCGGCGCGCAAGGAAAGAAAAAGAGGGAGGGCCGCAAGGCCTTCAATCTCTTTGTCCGCCTCGTCGTAGCTCGAAAAATATCGACTGAGCAGCAGATTGGCGTGGAGACGCAGGCCACGCGTCCAAAGATCCATCAGGAGAAACGCAAGATCGTAAAGTATGTCGCAGATTGCAAGGGATTCGTCGAATTCGATGGCGTCGAACAGGACCGGCGCCCCTTTGATCATCACGATGTTGCGCAGGTGAAGATCGCCATGGCATCGGCGCGCCTGTCCTTGTGCTTCGCCTGCTGACAGGAGCGGCGCGGCGCGCTCGAACGCGCTGGTCATCCGCCGCCGAAGCTCCGAGACGGCCGGCGCCGCGAAGACATCCGGCGAAGCAGCAAGCGAGTCCAAGGTTTCTTCGATCTGGCGCTTGAGCGACAGGGTCGATTGTTTGCCGGCCGCCACTGGCGCGCGCCGGTGCGAGGCGACGACGACGTCTGCAAGCTTGGCGATGATTTCGAGATCGAGCTCGCCGCGTTCGGCCAGGCGATCGAGGGTGCGGTTTTCATCGAAGCGGCGCAGATGAACCGCCCATTCCACGATTACGCCGCCATCGCCGAATTTCAGGCCGACGGCGTTCCTCGAAATCGGCACAACGCCGAGATAGAGGTTCGGCGCATTGGCCTTATTGACGGCAAGCTCGCTTTCGCAGGCGAGACGGCGCTTCTCAAGCGTCGAGAAATCCATGAAAGGAAATTGGACCGCCCGCTTGACCTTGTAGACGTCAGGGCCGGCCAGGAACACGGCGGCGCCATGCGTATCGATGCGAGTCACCGGCTCCATGAGCTTGTGCGTCGCCGGGTCGCCCAGGAAGGCGAATATGTCGCTTTGGTCTTGAACGACATGCGGCCCCATGACCAATCCACAATCTCGGCGGGCTAATCGTCGCCCGATAATGTGAAGAGAGCTGACCTATATCAGCGCGGCCCCGCTCGGCGTCAGACATAGTCTGAAATTAAACGGCGTCATTCTGCGCCAGAATGCAAGAGCAGGCGTGTTGATGCAGGCTACAGTTTTTTCGCGCTCGCAATCCGAGACAGCGAAAGTCGTCCTTGTCGACGACGACCTCCCTGTCTTGGGATCGCTTCGCTTCCTGTTGGAGGCGGAAGGGTTCGAAGTCGATGCGTTTGACAGCGGCGCGGCGCTTCTTTTGCAGCCCTTTCTTCCGGAGAAGGGCTGTTTCGTCATTGACTATCACATGCCCGAGATGAACGGATTGACGCTCCTGGCGCGGCTGCGCGATCGCCGCTCTTTGCTCCCCGCCATTCTCATCACCGGGGACCCGGATCCTTCGATCGAGCAGAAGGCGGCCCATGCCGGGGTTGTGCTGGTTTTGCGCAAGCCGCATCTCGGCGATGGTCTGCTCGAAGGCATTCGGAAGGCGCTTCGGGACCATTAGCGCGTTTTCAAGCGATGCTGGAAAACGTGCTGGCGCGGATCAAGGCTGAAGCACGTAAGTTCCGGGCGCATCGCCGAAAGATGTCTCGTCGGAAAACCGCGGCGGGCTTTGCTCTCCCGTCGATTCGGCGGCGAGCCAATTGGCCCATTCAGGCCACCAGGAGCCATCATGATATTCGGCCTGTTGAAGCCAACGGTCCGGGTCGAGATAATGGTCATGCTCCGTTTTGCGATGAACCCTAAAATGTCGCCTCTTGTGGCCCGGCTCCGAAACGACCCCGGCATTATGGCCGCCGGAGGTCAGCAAAAATGTGACGTCCGCATCTGTTAGAAGGTGAATCTTGAAAGCCGAACGCCATGGCGCCACATGATCGCCCTCCGTCCCTACGGCAAAGATCGGCGCGTGGATATCGTTCAGTGCGATAGGGCGTCCCTCCGTCTCGAAACGGCCCTCTGCAAGATCATTGTCGAGAAACAAGCGGCGCAGATATTCCGAATGCATGCGATAGGGCAGGCGGGTCGCGTCGGCGTTCCACGCCATCAAGTCGATCAGTGGCTCGCGTTCGCCCATCAAATATTCGTGGACGGCCTTAGACCAGATCAGGTCATTCGAACGCAAAAGATGGAAGGCGCCGGCCATTTGCCCGCCTCGAAGGAACCCTTCGCTGCGCATGAGCTCCTCGAGAAAGTTGACCTGGCTTTCATTGATGAACAGCGTGATCTCGCCCGCCTCGGTGAAGTCGAGCTGAGCCGCGAAAAGCGATATGCTTTTCAGCCTTTCATCGCCATCGCGCGCCATGGTCGCGGCCGCGATCGAGAGAAGCGTGCCGCCGAGGCAATAACCCACCGCATGGATCTTACGTCCGGGGAGAATGGCGCTGATCTGATCAATTGCCGCCGTGACGCCGAGCTGGCGATAATCCTCCATCGAAAGATCGCGATCGGATTCGTCCGGGTTGCGCCAGGAGATCATGAACACCGTAAAGCCCTGCCCGACGAGGTAGCGCACCAGGGAATTGCCCGGCGAAAGATCCAAAATGTAATATTTCATAATCCAGGCCGGCACAAAAAGGATCGGCTCACTCCTGACGCTTTCCGTTTGCGGCGCATATTGGATCAGTTCGATCAAACGGTTTCGGTAGACCACTTTGCCGGGCGTCGTCGCGACGGAGAGTCCAGGCTTGAAAGCCTCCGCGCCGGCCGGCTTGGCGTTGCTTTGAAGCCTGATCCAATCGTCGATCAGATTGGAAAAACCATTCATTAAATTGGCGCCCGCGGTTTCAAAAGTGCGGCGCAAGACGATAGGATTGGTGAAGATGAAATTGGAGGGCGACTGCATGTCGAGCAGCTGGCGCATGGTGAACGCGACGACGTCTTCATGCTGCTTGGTGACGCCGCCAATCCCAGTCGTCGCATTGTGCCACCATTGCTGCTGAAGCAGGAATCCTTGCGACAGCAAATAGTAGGGCCAAATGCTCCAGTCCTCGGCGACAAAGCGTCGGTCCTGGGGCAGGGGGGCGACGCCAAGCGACGAGCGGCGGCTTGGGAATGAGGCCGCCGCAATTGCGCCGAAGCGAGCTGATTTGCGCGCCGCCTTGCCGACGAGCTGCATCTGCTTTCCTGGCGAGAGGGCGAGATGCACCGCCCAATCGGCGAAGGCCTTGCTAAGCGCCATAGGCGAGAGGCCATTCGTCACTTTGGCGAGCATTCCGTGAAAGGCGTGGTCGACGAGGCTCGCAGCTGCATCCAGCGGATCGATCTCGTGTTTTTCCGCGCTCTGAATCGCAGGAGAGGGCTCGCGCGCCGCCGCCGGAGCGATCTCTACATTGGAAGAAGACTGAATCGCCGCCAAGCCGCGATGATCGAGTTCGGAGTCAGTTTGGAGCCCAAGGTCCTGCGGCATTCGCTCTTCCTGCTGATTTGACATTTGAGAGTCGGTTCCGTGTTGCTCGGCGTGACCGACGCCGCTTGCGCATCCCGCGCTTGCCTCTGCAGGCCCGAGTCGCTCCTTGCCCTACCGACTTGAGCGCAGGCTTTGTCAACCGGAATGATGCGACGGGCCTTGAGGAATTACTCGGCCGGAAATCTAGCGAGTTCAGAGCAATAACATAAACGGAAGTCATGAGGTATGGAATATGGAGCCTGTCAAGACAGCAACCGAAGATGTCGACGCAAGACAAGAACAGCGTAATTTGATCGCTTCGTCGATCGGCGCAGTCTTTTTTGGGACAACGCGAGCGCTCGCTTTCAGCTTGCCGCGGCTCAATTCGCTTGTTACTCGAAGCCGGTTCGCCCTGGCGAAGCCTTGCTCACACCCCACGCTGCCCGAGTGAATATATAGACATGGCCCAGCCGCGCCGACCCCTAGCCTCCGCCGAGAAGAGCGTCAAAGGCGCGCGTTTCCTCATCGTCGAGGCGCGCTTCTATGACAATATCGGCGCCATGCTCCTCGAAGGCGCGCAACAAGCCTTGGCCAAGGCCGACGCTGCTTATGATGTCGTGAGCGTGCCGGGGGCGCTTGAAGCTCCGATCGCCCTGGCGATCGCACTTGATCATGCGCAGGAGCGAAATCAACCATTCGGGGGCGCGATCGCGCTTGGCTGCATCATTCGCGGCGAAACCTATCATTTCGAGATCGTCGCGAATGAGAGCGCCCGCGCTTTGATGGACCTGGGCGTAGCCCGCAAGCTCGCGCTGGGAAATGGAATTCTCACCGTCGAGAACGAGGCGCAGGCGCTGGAGCGCGCCAGTCCTAAGCAGGGCGATAAGGGCGGCGACGCCGCGCGCGCCGCGCTCGCTCTCTATCGCTTAAAGCTCGAAATGGAGACGCTCTGATGGCCAATGCCGACGGACGCTCCGCCGCCCGCCTCGCCGCCGTTCAGGCGCTCTATCAAATGGAGGTGACGGAGAAAGGCTTGAATGAAATATTCGCCGAATTTGAATCCTTCTGGATTGGCTGCGAAATCGAAGGCGAGCAATATAAGGCGGCGGAAGTCGCTTTTTTCCGCGACATTCTCACGGGCGTGCTCGCCGACCAGGGGCCGATCGACAGGCTCATCGACAAGACATTGGCCGAAGGCTGGCCTTTGGCGCGAGTCGATGCGGTGATGCGCGCCATTCTGCGCGCCGGCGCCTACGAACTGAAGAAGAGGACCGACATACCGGCCCGCGTGGCGATCAAGGAATATGTCGATGTCGCCGGCGCGTTTTTCGGCCGCGAAGAGGCTGGAATGATCAATGCGGTGCTGGACGGCCTCGCGCGACGCCTGCGCGCCGAGGAATTCGAGCCGCGCGCGTGAGCGAGTGAGCAGGGCTTGATTGAATTTCCGCTTGCGACTGATACTGTTGCAAAACTCGAATTTCGTCGTTGATCACAATGCCAGAGGCCGGAGGCCGGCTCCAAGAAAAATGCGCTGGGGATTCAGCAGAAAGACGCGTTTTGCAGCACGCAGTCTTCATATAGATTGGACACAGCGATCACGCGGCAAACGGCCTCCGCGCGCAAAGTCAGGATTTTCGTCCCCTCTCAATTTCTCACTTCTTAACAATATCGACCCGTAGCAGACAGTCCGCTCATAGGCAGTCAGCGTGACTCCTCGTTGCCTTGTACGTCGTCGCTTCCTCGTTGAAATGTTTTTTTGGAGAGCTTACTCATCCGGACATTGACCGCGCCCTATTATCACGAAAGGCTTAGGAGCCCTGGTTTTCAAAAGTCACAACTTTTAGGGGTTCATCATGATAGCAATAGCGACAAGACGCTTTCTGTCTTCCTGGTCCGACCATGAACGACGTCTCGCGCGGACCGCTTTTCTTGCGTTGGCGGTGCTGCCTTTCTTGTTCATTGGGGACGCCCGCGCTCAAAATCTTGCGTGGGCCCCGCAACAGCATATCAACGGAGTCGGCTCTTCCAACGGACCTTCCGTCGCCGTTTTCGAAAACCGGCTGTTCGCCGCTTGGAAGGGCGTTCATGACGATCAGGGAATTTACTGGTCCAGTTTCAACGGAAATGCCTGGGCGCCACAACAGAAGATAAACGGCGTTGGAACTTCGTTTGGCCCGTCGCTTGCCGTGTTTGAAGGCCGTCTGTTCGCCGCCTGGAAGGGCGTACATGACGACCAGGGCATCTACTGGTCGAGCTTCGACGGACAGGCTTGGGCCCCGCAGCAGCGGATCAACGGCGTCGGCACGTCGCAAGGCCCCTCCCTTGCAGTGTTTGAAGGCCGGCTTTTCGCCGCGTGGAAAGGGGTCAATGACGATCAAGGAATTTATTGGTCGAGCTTCGACGGTCACGCTTGGGCGCCCCAGAAGAAAATTGGTGGCGTCGGCTCTTCCAACGGTCCTCAATTGACCGTGTTTGAAAGTCGGCTCTTTGCCGCTTGGAAGGGCGTTCACGACGACCAAGGAATCTACTGGTCCAGCTTCAATGGAAACAGCTGGGCGGGCCAAGAAAAAATCAACGGCGTCGGCACGTCGCAAGGCCCCTCCCTTGCAGTGTTTGAAAGCCGGCTTTTCGCCGCTTGGAAGGGCGTTCACGACGATCAGGGTATTTACTGGTCGTCCGCGGTGCATGCGGCGCCTCCGCCGCAGAGCTGCGCCCATTGCAACGACGGAAGCTGTCAATGCGGGCAGGGTTCCGGAGATCAGCTTTGCTCGGGCCACGGCGGCAACGATCCGTCGATCGGATGCATACAACAACCGTGATTTGGCGCTCGCCGCTTGCCGCAGCGACGTGTGAGCATTGATGACGAGAAGCGTCCGCCGGACGCTTCTCGATTTAAAGCGGCGACCTGCCGCTGCGCGGCTTCTATCGCCATGATGGCAAGCCGCGCTTCGGAAGCCGCGGCGAAGTGAGGCGTGGTGGAAGAGGCCGCCGATTTCCAAATGTCTGCCATGCGCACTGGCGACCTTTCTGCCGATTGAGCGGATGACCGCTTGCCACCCAGACCTTCAATCTGCGACATGACCGCTAGGTGAGACGCCTTTGCCGCGCCCCTCGGAAGATGAACTGATAGCCGATTTTTTTGCGCCGCTCGCCGGGCCTGGCGCCTTTGGACTGCGCGATGACGCAGCGATCCTCGCGCCGCCGCCCGGCTGCGATATCGTTCTGACCAAGGATGTCCTCATTGGCGGCGTGCATTTCTTTCCAAATGACCCGCCCGATTGCATTGCGCGGAAAAGCTTGCGGGTGAACCTGTCCGATCTCGCCGCCAAGGCGGCTGAGCCGCGCGGCTTTCTCCTAGGCCTGGCCTTGCCGGAGGATTGGACGGCGGATTGGCTTGCCGCATTCGCGCGAGGACTCGGCGAGGATGCTGCGGCTTACGCCTGTCCGCTCTTGGGCGGGGACACGGTGAAGACGCCGGGGCAGCTCTCTATATCTGTGACCGCCATCGGGGTTGTTCCGAGCGGGCGAATGGTTCAGCGCGCCGGGGCGGCGGCGGGCGATCTGATCTATGCGACGGGCGCGATCGGCGATGCGGCGCTCGGCCTGAGGCTGCGTCTCGACGCGGCGGGCGACCGCCATTGGACCAGAGCGTTGAGCCTCAAGGCCGCAGCCTTTCTCGCCGACCGCTACCTTTTGCCGCAGCCCCGCCTCGCTTTGCGCGAAGCGCTTCGCACCCATGGGCATGCGGCCATGGACATATCGGACGGACTGGCCGGCGATCTCGCCAAAATGTTGCATCTTGCCGGAATGACCGCCGAGATTGCCGCCGCCGCAGTTCCACTATCTGAGGCTGTGCGGGACGCCTTGAAATTGGAGCCGAAACTTGTCGAGACAATCCTCACAGGCGGCGACGACTATGAGATTCTTTGCGCTGTTCCGCCCGATCGAAGCTTGGGTTTCGAAGCCGCCGCAGCCGCTGCAGGGCTTACGGTCAGCGCGATCGGTAGAGCCCTGCCTGGCGCAGCCCCGCCTTTGTTCAAGGACGCCGAAGGACACGCCTTGATCTTCGCCAAGGCGTCGTATCAGCATTTTTAGCGGCCTTGGCGATCCCGCGCGACCGCGTGGGTTGCGATTGCCTATGTGGACGCTTTCTGCAAAGCTCATCGATTAGGCGCGAGCGGACGGCCCTTCTGAAGCGCCGCCTTGCCAGCTCGCGACGGAAAATGCCGCAAGACAAAAGGCTGCGGCGCTTTCATGATCCCAGAGATCATAGAAGGGCTGTAAAGCCAAGAACAACACTGCAGGGTAGGAACCGATGCTTTCGATCTGGCTTATAATTCTCGCTGGACTTTTATCAATCGTCTATGGCGTCGTGACGTCGGCGAAACTCTTGGCCGCCGACCCGGGCTCGGCGCGGATGCAGGAAATCGCCGCCGCAATCGCAGAGGGCGCGCAAGCCTATTTGAAGCGTCAATATCTGACCATCGCCGGGGTGGGAGTCGCGATCTTCGCCGCATTCGGGCTGTTTCTCTCCTGGACGATCGCGGCCGGGTTCATGATCGGAGCCGTTCTCTCAGGCGCCGCGGGCTTCATCGGCATGAATGTGTCGGTGCGCGCCAATGTGCGAACCGCGCAAGCGGCCTCGCGATCGCTCGCGGCCGGACTTGATATTTCCTTCAAGGCGGGCGCGGTTACGGGCCTGCTCGTGGCGGGCCTCGCGCTGCTCGGCGTCGCGGTCTATTTTTACATTCTCACCGGCCCGCTCGGGCATGCGGAAAACAGCCGCGAGACGATAGACGCGCTGATCGCTCTCGGTTTCGGCGCCTCCTTGATCTCGATCTTCGCCCGTCTCGGCGGCGGCATCTTCACCAAAGGAGCTGATGTTGGCGCCGATCTCGTCGGCAAGGTCGAGGCGGGGATTCCGGAAGACGACCCGCGCAATCCGGCGACGATCGCCGATAACGTCGGCGACAATGTCGGCGATTGCGCCGGCATGGCGGCCGATCTTTTCGAAACCTATGCGGTGACCGTCGTCGCCACCATGGTCCTCGCCTCGATCTTCTTCACCGGCCAGACAGTTCTTGGCGCGGCCATGCTTTATCCGCTGGCGATCTGCGCGACCTGTATCGTCACCTCGATCGTCGGCACCTATTTCGTCAAGCTGGGCGCGAATCAATCGATCATGGGCGCGTTATACAAAGGCCTGATCGCGGCCGGGCTCTTGTCCATCGTCGGCCTCGCGGTCGCCACCCAGTTCACCGTCGGCTGGGGCGACATTGGCTCCGCGAACGGCGTCGTGATCAAGGGCTCGCATCTCTTCGTCAGCGGGCTCATAGGGCTTCTCGTGACCGGCCTTATCGTGGTCATCACCGAATATTACACTGGCACCGGAAAGCGCCCGGTCCTCTCGATCGCCCAAGCCTCGGTGACCGGGCACGGCACCAATGTCATCCAGGGGCTCGCCGTTTCGCTTGAATCAACGGCGTTGCCAGCGCTCGTCATCATTGGCGGCATCATCGCGACGAGCCAGCTCGCCGGGCTTTTCGGCACCGCGATCGCCGTCACCACCATGCTGGGCCTCGCCGGCATGATCGTCGCGCTCGACGCTTTCGGGCCGGTGACCGACAACGCCGGCGGCATCGCGGAGATGGCGGGTCTGCCCAAGGAGGTCCGGCGCGTGACCGACGCGCTCGACGCGGTCGGCAATACGACGAAGGCCGTGACCAAGGGCTATGCGATCGGCTCTGCGGGCCTTGGCGCGCTGGTGCTTTTCAACGCCTATAGTCACGATCTCGAATATTTCACTGCGAACCCGGACCAGTTTCCCTATTTCAAAGGAATTGGCGCGGTCTCATTCGACATATCCAATCCTTATGTCGTGGCTGGCCTGATCTTCGGCGGCATGATCCCCTATCTTTTCGGGGGCATCGCGATGACGGCGGTCGGCAGGGCGGCCGGATCTGTCGTCGAGGAAGTGCGCCGCCAGTTCCGTGAAAAGCCCGGAATCATGCAAGGGACGGAGCGGCCCGATTACGGCCGCGCCGTCGACATGCTGACCAAGGCGGCGATCAAGGAAATGATTGTGCCCTCCTTGCTGCCAGTGCTCGCGCCGCTCGTCGTCTATTTTGGCGTCCTCTTGATCTCCGGCTCGAAGGCGTCGGCCTTTGCGGCGCTGGGCGCCTCGCTCCTCGGCGTCATCGTCAACGGGCTCTTCGTTGCGGTCGCCATGACGTCGGGCGGCGGCGCTTGGGACAACGCCAAGAAAAGCTTCGAGGATGGCTTCATCGACAAGGACGGCGTCCAGCATTTCAAAGGCGGCGACGCCCATAAGGCTTCCGTCACCGGCGACACCGTCGGCGATCCTTATAAGGATACGGCCGGCCCCGCCGTGAACCCGGCGATCAAGATCACCAACATTGTCGCGCTCTTGCTGCTCGCGATCCTCGCGCATTGAGGTGCGAACCACGAAGAGTCGAAAGAGTTCGCGCAGATCATGCTCTAGGCCTGTCTCCTGCCCAATTTAGCTGGAGTCGGCGTCTCAGCTGAATTTCAGCAAGTTGAGGAACATGCCTTTCAGGAAGGTCGATTCGGCTCCGGCCGTCGGCGTCGTGCGGGACACGAAATCGAAAAGCTTGCCGTCTTCCATGCCGTAGTTGGCGACCCGGTCGACCTTTTTCGCCTTGGTGAAATAGACCGCGAAGACGCGCTGGTCGACGACCTTCGGCTGCATGAATTGAAGGCTGCGGTCGGTGACCTGGGTAATATAATACCAAGCTTCGCCGCCAACGGTGGACGTCGTCGTCGGCGTGCCGAGGAGAACCAGGATCTGCTCGGCCGAAGCGCCAGGCTTGACTTGATCGATCGTCTTCGCGTCAAGCTGATAGCCATGGACGACTTGGCCGTTGTAACCGAGGCAGCCGCCGAGCCCCAAAGCGAGCGCCGCCGCCAAAGCGATTTTCAGGCGGATTGATCCCCACTCCGACGCGCGGCTCTTCATATCGCGAGCAGCGGGCGCTCTATCGAACCACATTCTTCAGGCCTCCGGCGTGACGCGCGATCACTTTCAATCGAGACGATTGCGCTCCTGTCTCTTTGCCTTGTCGCATGATCCGATCCGAAAAGCCTGCGACTTCTCGTGGAGCATACTAATGGCGCGATCCTAATTTTTCGTATTCTAGCGCGCGGCCCAGACCCGACAAAACGCAGCGCTCGGAAGGTCTCGCCCTGACCTGTCGATATCCGCCTCGGCCCAGCGGCGCCCGCGCCTCTCCCGCCCAAATTTGGCCCCCAACGCCACGAATTGCGGTTGCGCCGAAGCCGCGCGATGCCTAACTCCACGCCATGCGAAATGCAAGCTAGCGACGGGCCTCCTCCAGCGCATGGCGGCGCGCAGCGCCAATTGCGCCTGAAAAGTCACTCGTAGATCGTCAGATTTGGAAAACAGAAGTTGGGCAGCATGATTTTCCCGTTCTTCCACCGCGCCGCCAATCGAAGATTGATCGACCGCCTTCACGGCGAGATCGTGGCGGCTGCCCGCAATCGCGTCTTGTTCACGGAATATGCGATCGAAGACACGTTTGAGGGCCGGTTCGAGGCCGTCACCCTGCACGCGGCTCTTGTTTTGCGCCGGCTCAATGCGATGGCGCCGCCGGCGCCTGAAATAGCGCAGGATCTCGCCGACGCCTTGTTCCGCCATTTTGAGTTGGCTTTGCGGGAAATGGGCGTTGGCGACATCACAGTGCCGAAACGCATGAAAGGTTTTGCCGAGGCCTTCGTCGGACGCGGCGCAGCCTATGACCTCGCCCTGAGCAAAGACGAGACCGCGCTTGCCGCAGCGCTTGCGCGAAACGCCTATGCCGATCACGCGAGCCCGGACCGCCTTGCGCGCTATGTCGGAGCAGCGGACCGCGCGTTGGCCACGGCGCCGCTCGAGGCGTTCACCATAGGCCCGATCCCGTTTCCGGAGCCCTCGGCCATTCTTTGAATCCAATAGCCGGCCAACTAAGTTTTGACGGAAGATGGCCTCTCGAATGGATTGATCCGCAAGTTGGATCGAGCGAAATCGCGGAATTTTCGCTATCATTTTATAAAGAAGCGGAAATTGGCTAAAAAGGAGCCACGCTGAATTGCGTCGGCATTTTCAGCTGCGGGCATAAGGAGGCGGTTGCGATGAAATCCAGAAGCGATCCCGGTCCAAAATCCCGCAAGGGAGAGGCCGTCAACGCGGAGCCGCAGCGCCAAACAGCAAATTTTTCTTGGCTCCTCAAGGTCGAAGACATCCCCGAGACCGGGATTGAAGTTTCGCTTCGCGCCGACGAGGCCGAATGCGCCGCGATCGCGCGAAGCGACGGCTTAGTCGCCGTCGCCAAGCTCGAAGCCGATCTCGATGTGACGAGACAGGCCGGGATGCGATTCAACGTCTCCGGAGTTCTGCGCGCGCAGGTTGTGCAGACCTGCGTCGTCAGCCTCGATCCTTTCGAGACAGAGATCCGCGCCGATATAGACGTCGATTTTGCGCCGGCCGCAGAGGCGGCGAAAACGTCGGGCGCGGTCGGAGCGGAATTCGACGCCAGCGACAGCCCGGCGGACTCTTTCGGCGTGAAGCGCGACCCGCCAGATCCCATCATCGATGGACGGATCGATCTCGGCGCCCTGGTCAAGGAGTTTCTTGTTTTGAGCCTTGCTCCCTATCCGCGGATGCCCGGCGCCAGCTTCGACGAGACAGGCTCTTCCACCGATCCGTTCGAAAAAATCTCGCCTTTCGCCGTCTTGAAAAAGCTTAAGGAGGGCTCTTAGATGGACCCAAGTCGGGGCGTTCGCAGCCCTCTTTCCGGCCGCCACCTAAAGGCTCGGGCGTCGACAAGTTCGGCCGCCGGGTCGGTTTTGTTTTGCAATGAGTCCGGGCAAGATCCTCGGCGACGGCGCCGCGGCGGCGCGCCAAATCTCACGCAAGCTCTTCCTTTCCCGGGGACGCAAGAACCTCCAATTGATCGGTAAAGCGCTTGATGGGGCCGCGCCAAGCTTGCGGCGCACAGGGCAAAAAATGCTCGGAAACGCACGGTGGGGCGGCGCGGGTTGAAAAAAGAGCTTGAACAAAGGGGATTTCCCAGTGTTTACCCATTGTCGAAGCGATAAAATTGTTAAACGTCGCTCCAACGACGCGTTCGGTTCCTGCCATGGCATGGAGTCGCCGGCTCCATAGCGAGGGAATAACGCTTGGGTAGATCGACCGCGTTCCGAAATGCAAAGATCGGCCGAAGACCATTGGCGAGCAGTTTTTTCCGTTTCGGGCCTACAATTTCGCCTTGCATCGCGACAGGTCGTCGGCAATCGAGTCCGCGTCCGGCTGCGACTCGGGCCAGCCTAGGATGGGTGATGAGCCTGAACATGGCCGCGTCGGGCCAGAGCGAGCGAAGGTTGAGTATAGTCGCAAGCGCCGTTGGCCATAATCGAGATGCGTATGCTTCGAACTCTATTACTATCAGCAATCTCCGCCCTACATTCGAGCCTCACGGGCGACAGGACGGAAAATGAAGCAACCGCATCCGCGAAGCGAAGATCCGGGCCAGATTCGTGCGACGCTTCTCTCAAGTCTCCGAACCCCGGCTTAAGGCGCAGCCTAATTGCTCATCGGACATTCTTCCTCCGCCCAAATCGGGCGATTCGTCAATTTCCGTCGTCCCTGATGGTTTCGCTTGCCGCCGCTCGCGCAGCTCGGCGCGGCGACCAGGAGTTCCGGATTTTATGATAAAGCCAGTTCGAATTGCGCTCGACGCCATGGGCGGAGACCACGGACCCGACGTGATCGTTCCGGGCGCCGCTCGCGCGCTCGAGCGGCGCCCGGAGATGGAATTCGTCTTTTTCGGCGATGAAGCGCTAATCCAGCCGCATCTCAACGCTTGTCCGCCACTCGCAGCCGTTTCGTCCGTGCGCCATACGACTGTCGCGGTCCGGATGGACGACAAACCGAGCCAAGCCTTGCGCGCCGGGCGTCGGGCGTCGTCGATGTGGCTGGCGATCGAGGCGGTGAAAAAGAATCAAGCCGATGTCGCGGTTTCGGCTGGCAACACCGGCGCATTGATGGCCATGGCGAAAACCTGCCTGCGCACAATGCCCAATATCGACCGGCCGGCGATCGCGGCCATATGGCCGACCATCCGGGGCCGCACGATCGTCCTCGATGTCGGCGCGTCCATCGGCGCCGACGCCCAGCATCTCGTCGATCTCGCGATCATGGGCTGCGCCATGGCGCGAATTGTCCTTGGCGTCGAACGTCCGTCCGTCGGCTTGCTGAATATAGGTGTTGAGGAAATCAAGGGAATCGAGGAGGTCAAGACGGCGTCGCGCCTCTTGCGTCAGGCCGCTTTGCCCAACCTCGACTATTTCGGCTTCGTCGAGGGCGGCGACATCGGCAAGGGAACCGTGGACGTCGTCGTCACCGAGGGCTTTGCCGGCAATATCGCCTTGAAGACGGCTGAAGGCACGGCCAATCAGATGGCGCAATATCTCCGTGAAGAACTCGGCCGCGATTTGATGTCCAAGATCGGCTATCTCTTCGCGCGGCGCGCCTTTGCGTCGCTGAAGGCGAAGATGGATCCGCGCAACGTCAACGGCGGCGTGCTTCTGGGTCTCGAGGGCGTCGTGATCAAGAGCCATGGCGGCTCGGACATTCTCGGAACCGCGGTCGCGATCGAAATCGGGTATACGATCGCTCGCCACGAACTTTTAGGCAAAATACGCGCCACGCTCGCGCTCTCGCACGAAGGACAATCCCAGCCGTCGAAGGCCCCGGCGGCGGGCGAGACGGAAGCTGCGCGGTCGAGTTCGTAAGGGGCTTCGATTTTCCATGGATCATTCATCGTGACAGATGCAGCGCCAGGCAAGCTTCGCTCCGTCGTCTTGGGCCTCGGCTCTTATCTTCCCAAGCGCATCGTCAGCAACTTCGACCTCGAAAAGGTTCTGGAGACGACTGACGAATGGATTGTCCAGCGAACCGGCATAAGGCAGCGTCATGTCGCCGCTGAGGACGAGCCGACCTCGCAGCTTGGCCTTTACGCCGCGAGAGCGGCTCTCGCCGACGCCGGCTTGACTGCGGCCGACGTCGATCTCGTGATTGTCGCGACGTCGACTCCTGACTATACTTTTCCGTCCGTCGCGACCCAGATTCAGGCGGCGCTCGGGATGACCCATGGCGCAGCCTTCGACCTTCAGGCTGTCTGCTCTGGTTTCGTCTACGCCCTGGCGACGGCGGACAAGTTTTTGCTTTCTGGATCGCATAAGCGGGCCTTGGTCATCGGCGCGGAGACCTTCTCGCGTCTCGTCGATTGGACCGACCGCACGACTTGCGTTCTCTTCGGCGATGGGGCGGGCGCCGTCGTGCTCGAAGCCCAGCATGGAGAGGGAACCGCGCGCGATCGCGGCGTGTTGACCTCGCATCTTCGCTCCGACGGACGGCATCGCGACAAACTCTATGTCGATGGAGGGCCATCCACGACGAGAACGGTCGGGCATTTGCGCATGGCTGGCCGGGAAGTCTTTCGCCATGCCGTTGGGATGGTCGCAGACGTCGTCACCGAAGCCTTCCGCGCAACCGGGACGACCGCAGCGGATCTCGATTGGTTCGTGCCGCATCAAGCGAACCGACGCATCATTGACGCATCCGCCGAAAAGCTTGGGATCGCGCCGGGCAAAGTGGTCGTCACCGTCGATCTGCATGGCAACACATCCGCGGCTTCGATTCCGCTCGCCTTGGCGGTCGCTCGCGACGACGGGCGGATCAAACAGGGCGACCTCGTGATGATCGAAGCGATGGGCGGTGGTTTCACCTGGGCGTCCGCGCTCATTCGTTGGTGAGCGTCGCAGCGTATGGCTGATCTTCTAAGATGCCTTGATTTGCTGTGAAATTTGTTCCAGACTTTGCTCGCTCGCGCACCGGACGCAAGAACGATCCTAGAAATATTGCGCGCGAACCGACCTATTTCGGCCGACTGCTCCGATATGTCTTAAATGCAAATGTATTTTGCACTATCAACAAGAGCTGGCCGCATCCGATCCTCTGGATGGGAGCCATCCGACCGGGCTGGTCCGCCAGCTTTCCTGCGCTGAGCTTAGTTCGTTCCATTGAGAATGAACGGACCGATTATTGAGATCGAAGAATGATAAAATTCGCAGCCATGCCCGCTGCTGGGGAGTCTGGCGCGCCCTGCGCCGAGCCGATCGCCGATTCCTTGGCGCAGTTGGACTCTCGCACGATCACCCGAGTCGATTTAGCGGAAGCCGTCTACCGTTGCGTGGGACTCTCTCGCAAGGAATCAGCAGTCCTGGTGCAAATGGTTCTTAATGAGCTGGCCGACACTTTGGCCAGTGGCGAAACCGTCAAACTATCGTCCTTTGGATCATTCGTCGTGCGCGCGAAATCGGAGCGGATCGGCCGCAATCCAAAGACCGGGATCGAAGTGCCGATCACACAGCGCCGCGTCATGGTGTTCAAGCCGTCGAGCGTGCTCAAGGCGCGGATCAACGGACATGTGGTCGAGGATGAAAATGACTAGGGCGTTGGCTCTGAATCTAGGCGCGGATCGCTGCGAAGGATTGGCTCGGCGCTGACGCACAGGGTCAAGAGGAACAATCTGGAGCCGTAGGCGAGATGGAGAAAAACGCCGACGCATTTCGGACGATCAGCGAGGTTGCGGAAGATCTCGATCTTCCGCAACATGTTCTTCGATTTTGGGAAACGCGGTTTTCCCAGATCAAACCGCTGAAGCGCGCTGGCGGCCGACGCTTCTATCGCCCGCATGACATCGAGGTTCTGCGCACGATCAAGCGCCTCCTCTACGGCGAAGGCTATACGATCAAGGGCGTGCAGCGACTTCTAAAAGAGCAGGGCGTCCGCGCCATCGCCGCCGCGAGTTATGCGACGCACAATGACGGCTCGGAGTCTCGCCCAGATGCGGGAGGAGACCTGCCTATTGCGCAAGGCGAAGCGGCCAGGACAAAAGACGAAGCCCGCCACGTCTCCGATGAATTTGCAGCGTCGAGGCGAACGAAACTCCCAACCGAGCCTTCCGGCTTGTCTGGCGCGGAAGGCGAAGGCGGGAACCTCTCCGGACGGGAGGCGATCTGGCCTAGCTCTTTGTTGGTCGAGGACGCCTTGAGGCTGCGGGCGGCCGTAGCCGAATTGGAGGAATGCGAGCGCATCCTCGGAGCCGCGCGCCGCGTTTGACTTTGGCCCTTTCGAACTGCGACAGTTCTGCGTCGTGAGCGGCGCGAAGCGTTGCGTGTGGAAGCGGCTTTCTCTATAAGTGCCGGCGTCGGAGTGTAGCGCAGCCCGGTTAGCGCACTAGTCTGGGGGACTAGGGGTCGTGGGTTCGAATCCCGCCACTCCGACCATCATTTCAATCTATTCGCTCATTGAGTCCTGCGCTGGGAACTCGCTGCGCCCTTTCCCGCCCCGGAGCCCTCGGCTTGCGGCGGTTCGTTAGTAGGGCGAGGCGTGGCGCATTCGCGGCCGATGCGCTCTCATCGGCGCTGTTCCCGCCGCGCAAAATCAATCTCCGTCGCCCGCGTTCACGTCATCGAAATAGGGGCCAATGACGGAGGGGCCAAGCCATGGCATGATATTGCCCGACGTGTCATGCGTGGACCAATAGACCTGATCCACGAGGTCTTGGCGATTGAGCGACGGCTCATAAGGCGGCTGATAAGGATCTGAAAGCAGGTAGCCTTTCGGCGGAAGCCGCTTCGGGCCCCATTGTGGTCCCGAGGGCATCTTGGGATGCCCTCCCGGTCCAGCCAATGGAGACACGACCGGGACCAGGCCGCGATAGGAGTACCGCAGGATAGACGAAAGCCCGCTGCGCGACGGCAATTGCTCCACCTTGACGGTTGGCGTTTCTTCGCAGGGGTTCCGAGGGTCGGGGACGCCGCGCGTCTGAAATGGCGCGCCCGCGGCGCCCTTTCGCAATTGGCAGCCTCGGAGCATAGGCTTCGGAGGCGGCGCAGCCAACTCTGCTGCGGAGGCGGAGATTATTGCGCCTACGCCGATGTATCCGCCATAGCCGGACGTGAGCGCCAGAAAACATGACATAAGTTGAGCGGCTAAGGCTTTCACCATATGATCGCGAGAGCGTTTCATATTAATGAACCGTATAGGCCGCAGACCAGCGCGCCGGTGCGGAGGCTTAAATATTTTATCTTAAACTTAACCATTAGCAGCCCAGCTTAGTGCAGACTACAATGAATATTCGTAAATATCATTTAATTATGTTCAATTACAATTAATTTATATGAATTGGCAATGCCGCGCCTCTCAAGGAGATATGGTCCTGGGGGTTGAAATCCGTGTTTGGATCTATGGCTCGGCGAGGGGCGCGTCGCCGCCGCAAGCTGAGCGAAAGAGTTTTCTCTTTCGAGACTTTGGTTTAGATTTGGAATAGGCCGTCGTACTTTTGGGTCGGGCCGTTATTTTGATCCTGGCCGAGGCCGCCATGCGGAATTTGAAAAAGCAGTTCGATTGCTACGACGCGCTTCCCCCTTCGCTCAGAAAGACGCTGGCGAACGCCGCTTTCGATTGGGATGCGACCTTGGTCCTGGGGGCCTTGGAGCTTGGCGCGGCCCTTGAGGGCGTGATCGCGCGGATTCTGGAAGACGAGCAGAGGCGGCTGCCGATCGACGCTTATGTCATGTACGGACCCGATCATCCAGGGGCCGCGCGCAATGTCCAGGCGAACTGGCTAAGATACTACCATTACCCGGCCAAGACGGGCTATTGGTGGCGCCGCTAAAGCTTGGTCGTTTTCTACGGGACTAAATTGGAAATATGTTCCGATCTGGATTTCTCACGTCTGTGATCAGAGCCCGATCGGCCGTGGACGCGGCTTTAGGGCCGAGGTCCGCGGCCTCCCTTTGGCGGGACATAGGCCTAGGCGAGGCGAATCCGGTCGGTCCAGCGCCGGCTCGCCGCGCGACTGCGCAATCTCGCGCCACGATGCGGCGCCCTTTTTGCTCCCGGGTCCACGTCGCAGAATCTCGTGGGGGCAGCTGACCCGGCTTGAAACCGCGCAGAGAAGATACCGAGACTCTAGCGCAGTGTCCGGTCGGATGGCGCCATTTGATCAACAAGGACTTGCGCCAGATCGATTAAATTGGACCTCCGAAGGCGTGAAAATAGGAAACTGAAAATGTTCGAAGGATGGCTAATTCAGGTGACTTCGGGGAACCCTGCGGAGGGCGACCAGGAAGTGGAGCTCTATGCGTCATGGGTTCCCAAGGAGGATGACGCGGTCATGAATGTGATCAAGACATTCAACCTTACCGACGACCATATTGTCTCCATGGTCATCGATCTGCCGAAAGAGACCTTCGAGAAGCTCGGCCTGAAGCCAGGCGAGGCCGGTCCCTACAGAGAAGTCGAATAAGTTATATTCATTCGTTATGGGCTGCTTCTTCCGGCGAACCTTGACGGGCGAGACCCGGCCCTTCGGCGGCGGCTTTGAGATCCTCGCCGCGTCTGGCGGGTCCTTGCCGGGGGCTCTCCCCGCAGTCTCGCATGACGCGGCGCCGGTACGTTCCCCTCTCGAAGCCGGAGCATTCCAAACAGCGGAGGGGCCCTTGGCGCCGGATGCCGTGTCGCCGAAAGCGGCGTGTTCAGGCGTGTCGTGAAAAGTCGATCCGCCTGTTCAATTCCGATAGTCGCGAGCCGCCATTTTCGCTTGGCGCCTGCGCCTGGGATAGGCTCGCTGCGTCGGGTCTTGATTGGCGCTAACCGTTGATAGTCTTGAATTCAGACACGGCGAAATCGAAGAACTTCGAAATGTCGTAAACCGCGCTCTTTTCTTTGAACTTCTGGTTCTGCACCGTATAGCTGGCGAGATTTTTCTGCGTCGTCTTGTCTATGAACATGACCTCGTAGCTGCCATTGCTCAAATCATCAAGGGTAAACGCCTCGACTTCCTTGCCGCCAATCTGGAATTCTATCCTAGGTAAAGCCATGTCTTGTCTCCACGCGCCGAATTAAAAGCAAGCGCCACATACACCAGAGCGAAGCTCTGCGCTAGAGCATCTCTCGGAAAATATCGAGCTGCTTTATTGTTTTCGAGCGTGCCTCACATGATTAATCTTGCCAGTTTCGTCTCTACCGGATCGATCAATCCCCTCGAAGGCCAACGCCCGCCTACGGAGGAGGAGGGGCGGCGGCCTCCAACCTATTCGTTCGCCGTAACTTTGATATCCAGCTTTTTCAGAAGCGCGCCCGGCGCCTGTATCGATGTCAAATCCGATAGGCCAAGCCCTTCTGGAGCGACCACGATGAGATGGAGGGATTTGGGCTGGGCGACGAATTTTGCAACCGCCGAGCCGATGGCTTTCGCCTCTGGCCCATTGTCAAGCAGAGCAGGTAAGAAAGCGATCGCCGCCCTCGCATAGGTTTGGCGCAGCACGTCAGCCGACTTATTTTGGCGCTCCGCTTGCGCCGCAATCGCCCTCTCGAAAAAACCAGCGTTCTCAATGCGCACATCGATCTTTTTCAAAAGCGCTCCCAATGCCGCGACGGTTGCGACCTCCCGATTGGGTGATAGAATATCCTTTGTGATATTACTGAAAAGACCCGAAATTTGCACGGCGCCCATATCGGCGCCTTCGAGCGAAATCGTCCCTATCGCGAGTTCTTGCTTCGCTTCGTCCCAGGCCATCGCAAGCCGGCTCGAGAGATCGAGCTGCGAATAGCCCATGTCGCTCAAGTCCTTGAATGCGCCGCCGTCATCCTGGTCGAGGGCGCGCGTAAAATGCTCAAGCGCGGCGTCCATCTGAATTGGCGCGCCATCCTTTTGGTTCGATTCCCGGATTTCCAAACGAGCGGCCTTGAACACGCTGCGGGAGCCTTCGCGGCCTGTTTGCGTCTCGACGAAATCGACGTCGAGCTTAGTCAAAACCATTTCCTCAACGGCTGGCGTCGCCGCCCCGACATTCGCGCTCGGCGCAGAGTCTTCATCGCTCGCCGAGGCCATGGCGAGCGCGTCCTGCAACCTTCCTAAATTGAGCCTGCGGAGGGAAAAACCCGTGATCCCGATCTTCGCGTCCTCGTTCGTGAGCGCGAAATTTTGCAGGGCGAATCCGCCAAGCTCCGTCCCGGAGAATTGCGTCATCGACGCATGTTCAATCGAAAGGCTTACAGGTTCTTGATCTTCATGCACGACTAGCCTGACGTCGCTTGCGTCCATTTCATCGATCGCGATCGAGTCTAAAACATCGGCGTAGAATTGCGCGACGCGTTTCTTGCGTTCGCGCGAGACTTGATCGTTTTCCGGCGCCCCGACCAAAGCCATGCGCAATGGCCGCCCCTTTACGCCGCGTCCCGACATGGCTTTGACCCCGAGATCGAAATGCGCCGTCGCATTTGAAAGATGAAATCCTTCGACCGCGCAACTATCATAGAGCGCCGTCTTCGGCTCGGCGGGATCGTCTCGCGTCCCGCTCATGATCCGGGCGGCGAGGACGAGATCGACAGCTTTCGCGGTCATGTGGCCGTAAGCGCCCTCCGTGTCGCCGGCTTGGGGATCCGCCATGGAAAAGCTCGCGCCCTCGGCGCTTGCGGCGGCGGCTTTGCCCTTGACGACGCCTGTGAGCGAAATATTCCGATAAACGACCTTCTGGGCCAGGGACGCAAACTTCGTCTCGGTGATCAGTTCGGAGATCGCAATCGACGCGGCGGAAATCTTGGCGATCCTGTCGCCAATTGTCATTGCGCTTTTAGGATCGAGGATCTGGGCGAGCTCGACCGCTGACAGGGAAGTTCCCGCTAGATCGATTCGGCTGATCTTGACGATCGCAAGCGCCGTTTTGATCGTCACGTCCGCGGCGCTTGCCGTAGCAGCTTGCGCAAGCGCCGCCGCAGAGGTGGAAAAAACCAAGGGCTCGGCGGCGAGCCGGAGCGCGCCGACATGAACGGAAACGCCCGCCCCATCCCAACTTAGGCCCGCGACTCGGATTTCCCCGTGCCAAGGGTCGGCGATGATTTGGTCCGCCTTTAGGGCTTCCGCATGGGCTGCGATCGCGTCAAAAGCCTGCCGCGCGGCGCGATCGGCGATGAAATCGGTCGCTCCGCCAATGAGCACGGCGAAAGCCGACAAACAGACGCCGGCGAGGCAAACAGCTTTCCAATGCATCCAAACCTCATTAGCCAGAATGAAATGACCTCTTCGCGAACCAGCTCTCGCTTTCGCTGCTCTAGGCCTTCTAAGCTGTGCGGATAACGGCACTCGCCCGACAAGGCGTCAGGTCGGTCGTCATGGACCTAACGACAGTCAACATTCATTGGGCGGATGCGCAAGCCGTTTAAATGCGGGTAAGGTCGGCTTTCCGACGCGACCGACCAGTTTTGCGCGACAGGAGCGCGGCGCACAACAGCCTAGCAAATAATTGACTTTTTAACCGCCGGATGAGGGATGAACGGGGGTATCGGCGGACCCCAGCGGCTTGCAGCGAGATCGTCGGCGAACCTCTTGAGGTCTCGCTCGCCAAAAAGGCCGGAGCAGGCCTGTGCAATTGTCGACGCGATACGAACGACGCCTAGGCGCAGCTGCTACCAAAAGCGCTACGCTGGCCGGCCAAGTCGAGGCAAAGGACAGCTCTCCTTCGGGCGAAAGGCTGTGGCGTTATGGCCCCGCCTCGCCCATAAGGGCATGAAATCAATGCTATTTCGGTCCTAAACCGCGAAGCTGGAGCCGCAGCCGCAAGAGGCGGTGGCCGCTGGATTGCTGATCTTGAACATCCGGCCCATGAGGTCGTCGATAAAATCGATGCGGCAGCCGCGCAGATATTCCAACGAGATCTGATCGACGAGCACGGTCGCGCCGTCGCGCTCCAGGACGATATCATCCTCGGACCGTTCGGTCGTGACATTATAAGTATAGGTGAAGCCCGAGCATCCGCCACCATCGACGCCAACCCGCAAAACCGAGCCGGCGGGTTCGGTCTTCAAGATCTCGGCCACGCGCCGCGCGGCGGCTTCAGTCAGTTCGACAGGGGCTTCGAGTGCGACTTCGGTCATTTTGAAAACCTCGAATGGAAAACCTAGCCAAAACTGGAAGCAAGAAACGTGCTATAGCTGGTGCTTGCTTCGTCTTGGAATAGGGAACATATGTCGCGAGCCCAGCGACTGCAATAAGTCGCGCCGGGGAACTGGACTTTCATGCAAGCTTTTGCTTTTCCGCCCGCGCGCGCTCCTTACGCCGCGGATGGGTCGCGGAGTCGCGGCCGGCTCATAGCGGAGCCCGTTTCTCCTTCGCGGACGGAGTTTCAGCGCGACCGCGACAGAATCATTCATTCGACGGCTTTCCGAAGGCTCGCCCACAAGACCCAAGTCTTCGTGCCGCATGAGGGGGATCATTTCCGCACGAGGCTCACCCATTCCCTCGAGGTCGGCCAGATTGCGCGGGCGCTCGCGCGGGCGCTTGGCCTCGACGACGACCTCGCCGAGGCGCTCGCCCTTGCGCATGATCTCGGCCACACGCCTTTCGGACATACCGGCGAGGATGCCCTCGATGAGCTGATGCGGCCTTATGGCGGGTTCGACCACAATGCGCAGGCGCTGCGGATCGTGACCAAGCTCGAACGGCGCTACGCCGCCTTCGATGGCCTCAACCTGACTTGGGAGACGCTCGAAGGTCTCGTCAAGCATAATGGGCCGCTTTTGCAGACGGATGGCGCACCGGTCGCACGCTACGCCAAACGCGGGCTTCCGGCGGCGCTCGTCGAATTTGATGCGGTTCAGAATCTCGGGTTCGCTCAATATGCGAGCGCCGAGGCCCAGGCCGCAGGGCTCGCCGATGACATCGCCTATAATGCGCATGACATCGATGACGGCTTGCGCGCCGGACTCATCGATTTTTCGCAAATCGCCGAGGTCGATTTCCTGCGCGATCTTGGCAGCGAAATCGAGTCGCTTTATCCGGGCCTCGAAGCGGCGCGGGTCATTCATGAGCTTGTCCGTCGCGTCATCACCCATTTCATCGAGGACGCGATCGAGGAAAGCCAGCGTCGGATTGCGGCGAGCGGGGTCGCGAGCGTCGACGACGTGCGCAGGCAGAGCCTACCATTGATCGGATTTTCTCAGGCGACGACCAGCGTCGACCGGCTGATCAAAAGCTTTCTGTTTCAAAACATGTACCGGCATCAGCGCCTGACCCGCGTTCGCGATCAGGCCGCCGAGATTATTCGAAATCTTTTTCCCCGATTTTTCGAGTCGCCGGAGCTGATGCCTGAGGAATGGGCCGAGGCGGGGGTGAGGATCGGCTCCGATGAGGCGCGGCGCGCCCGGCTTGTGTGCGACTACATCGCCGGAATGACTGACCGTTATGCTGTCGCCGAACATCACAGGCTTTTTGACGAGGCTCCGGATTTACGCTAGAGCGCTTGCCTCATTCGAGGCCTAGGGGATGCTCGCTATCCTTTTGTTTTGTTGCATTTTCTCGGACCGAACCGCCCGCCGATCCGGCGAAAGATTTTTCGCGCGGCGGCGCCAATCGCGGGTCACAGCGCCGAGCTTTATCCCATATTGAAGCAAAGTTGGACTGAATGAACCTGTTTGCTGAGTTTCACGACCATATCGCGGCGATCCTGCGGAGGATCGTCGCGAGTGGGCGTCTGCCGGACGATCTCGATCTCGGCCGATTTGTCGTCGAGCCGCCGCGCGATCCCTCGCATGGCGATCTAGCCGCCAATGCGGCCATGGTTTACGCCAAGGAGGCGAAAGCCGCTTTCGCCAATCCGCGCCAGCTCGCCGTCGAGATCGCCGCGGCGCTCGCCGAGCTCCCTGACGTCGCCGAAGCCGAAGTGGCCGGCCCCGGCTTCATCAATATTCGCGTCAGGCCGCATGTCTTCGCGCGAATCCTGCGCGCGGCGCTGGAGCAGGGGCCGGACTTCGGGCGGCCGACCGCAAGCAGCGCCGCGGGCCTCAAGATCAATGTCGAATATGTCTCGGCGAACCCGACAGGGCCGATGCATGTCGGCCATGGGCGCGGCGCGGTGTTCGGCGATGCGCTTGCAAATCTGCTCGAATTCGCGGGCCATTCGGTGACGCGCGAATATTATATCAACGACGCCGGCGCGCAGGTCGACGTTCTCGCGCGTTCCGCGCATTTGCGCTACCGGGAGGCTCTGGGCGAGGCGATCGGCGAAATTCCCGAAGGCTTCTACCCCGGCGAATATCTCAAGGGCGTCGGCGCCGCCCTCGCGCAAGACTACGGCGACCAACTCGCCGCTCTGCCGGAAAGCGAATGGCTGGAACAGGTTCGCGCCGCTGCGATCGACGGCATGATGGCGATGATCCGCGAGGATCTCGCCGCGCTTAATATCCAGCATGAGGTGTTTTTCTCGGAGCGTTCGCTGACCCGTGGGAGCGAAGGCGACCAGGTGGCCGCGGCGATCGCCGAATTGCGCCGACGCGGCCTCGTCTATGAAGGACGTCTGGCGCCGCCCAAAGGCCAGCAGATCGAAGATTGGGAGGATCGCGAGCAGGTCTTGTTCAGATCGACCGCTTTCGGCGATGACGTTGATCGGCCTTTGCTGAAATCGGACGGGTCCTACACCTATTTCGCGTCCGACATCGCCTATCACAAAGTAAAGATCGATCGCGGCTTCGCTGTTTTGATCGATGTCTGGGGCGCCGATCATGGCGGCTATGTCAAGCGGATGCGGGCGGCGGTCGAGGCTTTGTCCAAAGGCCGGGCCAGTCTCGACGTCAAGCTCTGCCAGCTCGTCAAATTGATGCGCGCGGGCGAGCCGATGAAAATGTCGAAGCGGTCCGGCGACTTCGTGACCCTGCGCGAGGTGGTCGATGAAGTCGGCCTCGATGCGGTGCGCTTCATGATGCTATTTCGCAAGAATGACGCGCCATTAGAGTTTGATTTGGCTAAAGTAATCGAACAGTCGAAGGATAATCCGGTCTTTTACGTCCAATATGCCCATGCGCGAGCTAAATCCGCGCTCCGTCAGGCACTTGTGACAATTTCCGGCATTGATACATCGACTAAGGCGCTCGCGGCCGCGGATCTAGGCCTGCTCAATGACGAAGGGGAGCTGGAGCTTGTTAAGCTCATCGCGCAGTTTCCTCGCATTGTCGAAGCAGCCGCCTCTGCGCATGAGCCGCATAGAGTCGCATTTTATCTGCATGAACTAGCGTCAAGCTTGCACTCGCATTGGACTCGCGGCAAAGATCAGCCACAATTACGATTTCTTAATGAAGAACAGCCAGATTTAACCCTTGCGAGGCTGGCTTTGGTAAGAACATTGGCGTCGGTTCTCGCGTCCGGCCTTGGCCTGTTGGGGGTCAACGCTCCTGATGAAATGCGGTAGGTTGACTCGACGGAGCGATCATCGGCTGGAATTGTCAGTCGGGGCCAGCGAGCCGAGGTCGAGGCGCAGTTTTGCCAAGGGCTTTGTCGGCGCGTGAGTTTGTCGGCAAGGAGCAGCGTCCGCGACGCACAATGCCCCGGAGGGCATTGTCTGAAGCGGGCTCCACAATCGCGGCGACGTCGATGGAGCCGAAATAGCCCACGGCGTGCGCGCGGCAGGAGGTAGAGAACATGCGCGAGCCTGTTGCGAAACGGCGCCCATTGATCGATTTGGAGGAGTTTGAAAGGCGTTTGCGCCAGCCGAATTCCGCAAACCGGAGGGACGACGACCCGCTCGTCGAACTAGCTCGTCTTCATAGTGAGCACGAGGACCCATACAGGACCGTATTTGAGCCGCCAGTCCATCATCCGGCTGAGATATGGGACGAGAGCGAGCACCTGGGGCCCGAGGCGCACGAGCGTCTTGATGCGCAAGAGAGTCTTATCGGCGGCGATTTCGCCGCGATCGAGGCCGGACTTCTCGGCGCGCGGCGGCAGGGGCCGGCGCCGACGCCGGCCGGGGCCGACAACTTGAACGCCTTCGCGGAGACTGACGCCGGATCGGATCATTGGCGGTATGAAGACGACGCCGCATTGTCTCAGCCCATTGACGGCGGCGACGACGAAATAAGATCGAAACGGCCGCTTTATCTCATGGCGGGGATCATCGTCATCGGAATTGCCGGCATAGGCGCGAGTTTCGCCTTCAAAGGGAGCGTTTCCGGTCCCCGCGAAATCGCAACAATCAGGGCGGCGGACGGACCTGCCAAGATACAGCCGGAAACAACCGCCAGCGCTGAGGTTCCAAGCGAGGACGCCTCGATCCTGAACAGATCGCCGCAACCGACCCCCGTGGCCCTCGTCAATAACGCCGAACAACCCGTTGACCTATCGCAAGCGGCTGAGAAGGCGCCGCGAGGGATCGCCTATGGCGGCACCAGGCCGCGTTCCGATAATGGCCTAGGCGGCGGCGCCGCAAGCGTTCCGGTTCCGCCTCCGCCGGAGCCAGTACAGCCGCGCCCGCAGGCTCAGAATGAGCCACTCAGCATTGCGGCTTTGATCGAGCCGAAAAAAGTGAAAACAGTGTCGGTCCGGCCAGACGGCACGGTTCTTCCCAACGATAAACCGCCGCAGATCCCTGCCCAGGCTGCGACGCAGTCCGCTCAGCACCCGGCCGCCGATGCGTCCAAAGCGTCGACTCCGAAGACGACCGCGCGGGTTGCGACGACGCCTAAACTCCCGCCCGCAGCGGGGGCGGACGCAAGCCAGCCGGCGCAGAGCGCAGCAGCCGCCAGAGCCAAGCCCATACAAGTCGCCGAGGCCACGCCAGGAGCGGCGCCGGCGAGGACCAGCGAGGCAAATGGCGGGGCTTTCTCTGTCCAGCTCGCGGCGCCCGAATCGGAACAAGAGGCGCGCGACATCCAGGTGCGTCTCATGAAGAAGCTCAGCAATGAATTGTCGGGCTTTCACCCCGCGATTCGTAAGGCGTCGATCGGCGATAAAACCGTCTATCGCGTGCGCGTACCGAATCTGTCGCATGATGAGGCCACCGCATTGTGCCAAAAGGTTCAAAGCGGCGGAGGCGCGTGTTTCGTCGCCAAGAACTGAAGCGCGGACTTAGCTTGGATCACAACACCGAGTCCCAGCGACCATTGAGCCGCAATCGGATTTCGGTTGCTCATAAGCCGCGCGTTTGGGCGGTCTTGCCCGAGTAAGATTGGCCTGATGCGCACATGGAGCGCAACGAAGGAGCGCGTGGATCGGTTGAGAACTTTGTGGAAACCTTCAACCTGCGCGAAACCCTTGTTGCGGCGCAGGTTTGAACGCGTCAAGGTTCGGCGTCGAGGCGGACGCCTCGGCCAGGGAGCGCTGTTCGTTGGATTCGGGTTTCGAGCAAGATACGGTCGAGGTTAGAGGCGAAACCTCATTCGTGGTCGATGTCGAGGGTTTCGAGGGGCCGCTCGATCTCCTGCTTGATCTCGCGCGCCGACAGAAGGTGGATCTGCACAAGATTTCGGTTCTGGCGCTGGCCGAGCAATATCTTGAGTTTGTCGAGGCGGCCCGAAGCCTGCGTCTCGAACTTGCAGCCGACTATCTCGTCATGGCGGCTTGGCTCGCCTATTTAAAGTCTAGGCTTCTCCTTCCAAGAGCGGAAAAAGGCGCGGAGCCGGCGGCAGAGGAACTCGCCGAGGCGCTGCAATTGCGGCTGCGTCGTCTCGAGGCGATCCGCGTCGCCGCTGAAGCGCTCGTCAATCGGCCCCGCTTGGGACGAGATGTTTTCGCGCGGGGCCAGCCGGAGCGGGTTGACGCGTCCGGCGCGCCGCAGTGGCGAGCGAGCCTTTATGACCTCCTCTCCGCCTATGCGCAGCGGCGCCAAAGGCATGCGCTCACGCGAGTCACGGTGAAGCAGCGTTTTGTCTGGTCGCTGGCTCAGGCGCGCGGCGAACTGGAAAAGCTCGCTGGGCGGGCGTTCGATTGGACCGTGCTCGACTCTTTTCTTTTGGCCTATTGGGCGACGCCTGAAAGCCGCCGAACGATCCGAGCCTCGGCGCTGTCCGCCTCGCTCGAAATGGCGCGCGAGGGCGCGATCCTCATCCGGCAGGATGAGGCTTTCGCGCCGCTCTGGATCAAACGCAAGACTCCGGCCGTGGCGCTCGCTCCGCATCAGGCCGAATCCTAAGTCGAAAAAAGGGGGTTCGCGTGGCGGAAATCGCCAGACTCTTTCGAGAAGACGACAATGGCCGCGCTTCACAGGATGGGCTGAGCGAGATCAGCTCAGCCTTGGCTGAAGGCATGCGGATCGCCGAGGCGCTCCTCTTCGCCGCGGCTGAACCGCTCGCCGAGCAGGACATCGAAAAGCGCATGCCGCGCGGCGTCACGGCGGCAATGGTTCTGGAGAGTCTGAAATCGGATTATAGCTCACGCGGCGTCAATCTGGTGCGGGCCGGCGGGGCGTGGATGTTCCGAACGGCGGCGGATCTCGCTTGGCTATTGGCCACCGGCGAGGGCGAGCCGAAACGGCTTTCGCGCGCGGCGCTCGAGACGCTCGCGATTATCGCTTATCATCAGCCCGTGACGCGCGCTGAAATCGAAGATATTCGCGGCGTCGCAATTTCCAAGGGCACGCTCGACGTTTTGCTGGAGACCGGCTGGGTCCGGCTGCGCGGCCGAAGGCGCGCGCCTGGCCGCCCGATCACCTATGGGACCACGCAAGCTTTCCTCGTCCAGTTCGGTCTTGAGGCGATTACCGATCTCCCGGGCCTCGAAGAACTGAAAGGCGCGGGCCTTTTCGATGGCCGTCTTCCAGCGGGCTTCGGCATCCCTCAGCCGTCGGACGCGGCGGACCTCGCGGCCGACGAAGACCCGCTCACCGATGAACCGGTCGAGACTCCTTCATCTGAAATCCCGGACAGAGACCTGGAAAGCCAATCGCCCTCGCAGGACGACCCACTGTTGGATGAACCCAGCGACAGGGAAACGTAGGACCTATCGGGCGATCAAACGAAATCCGGCTTGATCCAAGGCTTGCGTTCCGTCCACGCTGGAACCGGGAGATTTTTCGAGCGCAAGAACTCGGGATTGAAGAGCTTTGATTGATAACGCGCCCCGGAATCGGCGAGGATCGTCACGATCGTATGGCCGGGCCCGAGATCCTTTGCGAGGCGGATTGCTCCGGCGACATTGATCCCTGACGAGCCGCCAAGCAGAAGGCCTTCGTGTTCGGCGAGATCGAACACGATCGGCAGCGCTTCCTCGTCGCTGATCTGATAGGCGAGATCGATGGGCGCATCCTGGAGATTGGCGGTGATCCGGCCTTGGCCGATCCCTTCCGTGATCGAGGAGCCGGTCGATTTCAATTCGCCATTCGTATAATAAGAGTAAAGAGCGGCCCCCATAGGATCGGAAATCGCGATCTTGATATTGGCGTTCTTCGCCTTCAGAGCTAGGGCGACGCCGGCGAGCGTTCCGCCCGTGCCGACGGCGCAAGTGAAGCCGTCGACCTTGCCTTCCGTCCCCGTCCAGATTTCAGGTCCGGTCGTGTCCAAATGGCCTTGGCGATTGGCGACATTGTCGAATTGATTGGCCCAGATCGCGCCGGCCGGATGCTCTTTGGCGAGCCTTTCGGCGAGCCGGCCGGAGAGCTTCACGTAATTGTTGGGGTTGGAATAGGGGACAGCCGGCACTTCGATCAACTCAGCGCCTTGCAGCCGCAGCAGATCTTTCTTTTCCTGACTCTGCGTGTCCGGAATGACGATCACGGTCTTGTAGCCGAGCGCATTGGCGACGAGAGCGAGGCCGATGCCCGTATTGCCCGCCGTGCCCTCCACGATCAGGCCGCCGGGTTTCAATGCGCCGCGCTCAACTGCGTCGTGAATAATGGCAAGGGCGGCGCGATCCTTCACCGATCCCCCCGGATTCATGAACTCCGCTTTGCCGAGAATCGTGCAGCCCGTCGTTTCCGAGGCATGCCTTAGCCTGATGAGAGGCGTCTTCCCGATCGCCTCGATCACGTTTGCTGCTGAGCCCATGAGGTGAAGTCCTGTAGTTTGTCGAAAAACTATAGATCGCGCGCGCGCGCCATGTCGAGCGTTCAAGCCCTATGCCAATTGATTTTCGCTGTGTCGGGCGAGCCCAAATGGGGCTGAGGCTGCAGCCCCAGCCCCGACTGGCGGCGCTCGCAACGCCTATCTGAAAGCGGGTGTTTTTGCGCCGTTGACCGTGGCCGAGGCTTTAAGGGCGCGAGCGGGAAGGAAGACGCTGAGGGAGTGGGGCAGTCCAGTCGGCGCCGAAAGATTTAGGCGCCCGCCAGTACTGCCTTCGTAGCCGATAGATACGTTAAATCAAAAGGTTCAGGTCTACCTCTAACGCGGCTCCCTATAGAGGAGACGGCCGACTAGGCCGGCGATCACGGCGCCGGCGATAGGCGCGGCCCAGAACAGCCAAAGCTGTTTAATATATTCCGCCCCGGCGAAAAGCGCCGGACCGGTGCTTCGCGCCGGATTAACGGACGTGTTGGTGACCGGGATCGAGATGAGGTGAATGAGCGTCAACGCGAGGCCGATTGCAAGCCCCGCAAATCCAGCGGGCGCGCTCGGCGATGTAATTCCCAGAATGACGAACAGGAAGAAGAACGACAGGATGGTTTCGATGATCGCTGCGGACAAGAGCGTGTAGTGTCCGGGGCTCAAATCGCCATAGCCGTTCGAGGCGAAACGGCCGAGAACGAAATCCGGATGGCCTTCCGCCACAATTTTGAGAACCGCCGCCGCGGCCACCGCACCGAGCACCTGCACGATGATATAGGGCAGCACATAGAGGGTCGAAAACCGGCCTCCCACCCATAGGCCGACCGTCACCGCAGGATTGAAATGGCCGCCTGAAATATTTCCGACCGCATAGACGCCCGTCAGGACGGTGAGGCCAAAAGCAAAGGCCACGCCTATGAAGCCGATCCCCAGCTGCGGATAGCCGGCGGAGATGACCGCTGCGCCACAGCCGCCGAAAGTGAGCCAGAAAGTGCCGAGAAATTCCGCGAGGACGCGCCGGATGAATGTCATGGTTTCCGCCCATTTGAGATTAAATATTGTGGATAAGTTCTTGTAAGTTTGCCTCTTTTAATTCTTTGGATCGTTCATTGCCTCAAATTGGCCATGAGCGAAGACGCGTAGAAGGCGCCCAGTCAAAAATATACGTCAGTTCAATAGTTTGCGCGCATTTCAATTCCGCCGCACGCGGGTAATTTTATGGTCAATGCTAAAGCTGGGCTCGGAGTTCCAGAGCGTCGGGCCTCAAATATCTCATGCTGCCTTCATCAGGCGAACAAGCCCCGTCAGGCAATTACCGAGCGCTCGGCAGGCGGATGATCTGGCAGGGATCGCCCGCTTTTCCCGCCGGCGCATAGGGCGCGCGGATCACGAGGCATTGTGCTTGGGCGAGCACCCTGAGAAGCGAAGAGTCCTGCGCCTCGAAGGGCCTCGCCGCAGGCAAGCCAGTCGCGCTCGGCGCAAGCGTCGCACGCAAATAATCCTGCCGGCCGTCGTTGGCGCTTACCGCATCGCCGAGCACGGCCGGCTCGCTCGCTTCGTCTCCAGCCTTCGGATCGCCCGACAAGGCCCGCACAAGGGGCGACAGAAAGAGCAGGCCCGCGACGATCGCGGAGACTGGATTGCCCGGCAGACCGAGGATGGTCATCGGCCCGAGCCTGCCATGGATCAACGGTTTGCCGGGCCGCATCGCGATCCGCCAGAAGCCGAGCTCCATTCCCTCCTTGGCGAGCGCCGGCTTGACGAGATCATGATCGCCGACCGAAGCGCCGCCAAGCGTTACAAGAACGTCCGCCTTTGCGTCGCGCGCCGCCCTGACGCCGGTTTCGAGGGCTTCAAACGAGTCCGCGGCAATGCCGAGGTCGAGCGGCTCGCCGCCCGCGCTTTCGACGAGCGCCGCTATGGCGAAGGAGTTCGAGGCGACGATTTGATCGGCGCCGATGCTTTGGCCCGGCGCAACGAGTTCATCTCCGGTCGCAAGGATGCCTATGCGTGGGCGCCGCGTCACGGCCAATTCGGCGTGATTCATCGCCGCCGCGAGCGCGATCTCATTTGGGCCGAGGCTAGTCCCGCGCAAAAGCAAGACCTCCCCCTCGACGAAGTCGAGGCCTTTCGGGCGGACATAGGCGCCTTCTGCAACGCTTTGCAAAGGCTCGATAAACCCGGCTTCGGCGCGCGCGTCCTCCTGAATGAGGATCGCGTTGGCGCCATCGGGGACAGGCGCGCCCGTAAAGATCCGCACGGCTTCCCCCGCGCCGAGCCGCCCCGAAAAGCCATGACCCGCAGCGCTCTCGCCGATCCACTGCAACTTTACTGGTAGTTCGGCGAGATCGGCGGCCCGCACGGCATAACCATCCATCGCCGAAACGGCTTTCGGCGGCTGGGTTCGCTTGGACGCAAGGTCTTTTGCCAAGGTTCGGCCAAGCGCCCGGGCCAAGGGGATGATTTCGACCGGACGGTCCGGCGTAACCTCCGTAAGGATGCGCGCGCGCGCATCCGCGACTGACAATGGAGGCTGCGCGTTCATTAAGGCGAAATCTCCCCGCGCGTCCAATCTCCCGACTTGCCCCCGCTCTTTTGCACGAGTTCGATCGCGTCGATGCGCATGCCGCGATCCACAGCCTTCAGCATGTCATAGATCGTCAGGCACGCGACGGAAACCGCCGTCAGGGCCTCCATTTCAACGCCGGTCTGGCCGCCGACTTTGGCGAGCGCGCGCACCTGGATCCCAGGCAGGGCAGGATCCGCCTCGAAATCCACGCCAATGTTGGTCAACAGCAAGGGATGACAAAGCGGGATCAAATCATGGGTTTTCTTCGCAGCCATGATTCCGGCGATGCGGGCCGTGGCGAAGACATCGCCTTTCTTGGCGTTCCCCGACAAAGCGAGCTCCAGGGTCGCCATCCGCATGACGACCCGACCTTCCGCGACCGCAACGCGCTCGGTCGCGGCCTTGCCGGAAATATCGACCATATTGGCTTCGCCGGCGGCCGAAAGATGGGTGAGGTGAGGCGCTAGGGTCATGTTTGTTGATGAATGAGCCGCACGGCCGGACGCGTTGTCAGAGCAATCCATGTTCGCGTTTGTCTTGCGCGGGCGAGGCATGCGGCGTTTGTCCGCTAAGAAGATCTTGCGTCGCCGCAGTCACATCCTTTTGGCGCATCAGGCTCTCGCCAACAAGAAAAGTCGATATTCCATGGGCCTGGAGGCGCAAGCAATCCTGATGGGTCGCTATGCCGCTCTCGGCGACGACAATCCGGTCCGGCGGAATTTTTTCAGCGAGCCGTTCGCAAACCTCAATGGATGTCTTGAATGTGCGCAAATCGCGATTGTTGACGCCGATAAGCCTTGTTTCAAGACTTAGCGCGCGCGCCAGCTCCGCCTCTTCATGAACTTCGACGAGAATGTCGATCGAAAGATCATGGGCGGCGCGGGTCAAGGCGCTCGCTTCCGCGTCGCTGACGCAGGCCATGATGATCAAGATGCAATCGGCGCCATAGGCCCTCGCTTCATAAACCTGATAAGGATCGAAGAGGAAGTCCTTACGAAGACAGGGTAAATGTATCGCCCGCCGCGCCGCCTCGAGATCGAGGAGATCGCCCTGGAACGAAGGCTTGTCGGTGAGCACGGACAGACAAGTCGCCCCACCGGCGTCATAGGCGCGGGCGAGCGCGGGAGGATCGAAATCGGCCCGAATCAACCCTTTCGACGGACTGGCTTTCTTGATCTCGGCGATCAAGGAGAAATGGCCGGTCTCGTGCTTGGCTTCAATCGCCTTAAGGAAACCGCGCGGCGGATCGTGATCATGCGCCTTGCGCGCCAATGTCTCGAAGGGCATTCGCACTTTCGCCTGGGCGATTTCGCGGCGCTTATAGGCCTCTATCGTCTTCAAGATGTCGGTCATGAACTTCGCCTTGTCGCGTTGGCCGAGAAAGCTGAGGCGCCGGAACGTGGCGCGGCGCGGTTCGAAATCTTCACGAGCTTGGAGAGGGTGTCGGCCACGGCCCCTTGGTCAATGGCCGCCGCCGCCAGAGCCGCGCCCTCTTTCAAATCCACGGCTCTTTCGGCGACGACGAGCGCCGCCGCCGCGTTCAAGACGGCGATATCGCGATAAGGCGTCCTGGCGCCATCGAGCACCGCTTTGAGCGCCGCCGCATTGTGGGCTGGATCGCCCCCGACAAGATCTGCGAGCGAGGCGCGGGGGAGCCCTGCGGCTTCGGGCGTAATTTCGAATGAACGAATTGCGCCGTCTTCGAGCGCAGCGACGAAGGTTGGGCCAGTGGTCGTCGCCTCGTCGAGACCGTCCGCTCCATGCAGCAGCCAGACGCGCTCGGACCCAAGCCGGCGCAACACTTGCGCGAGAGGCTCGAGCCAGCTCGCCGCGAACACGCCGAGCAGCTGATATTTGACGCCGGCGGGATTGGCGAGCGGGCCGACCAAATTGAAAATGGTGCGGGCGCCGAGTTCGACCCGTGCGGATGCGACATGGCGCATTGCGGCGTGATGCGTCTGCGCAGTCATAAAGCCGATGCCGGCCTCTGTGACGCAGTCTGCGACCTCCTCGGGCGAGAGGCCGATCCGGACCCCGAGCGCGCCAAGGACATCGGTCGCGCCGGATTTCGAGGACGCGGCGCGATTGCCGTGCTTGGCCACCGGGACGCCGCAGGCGGCGACGATCAAAGCCGCCAGGGTCGAGACATTGAAGGTTCCGTGCCCGTCGCCCCCGGTGCCGACAATGTCCATTGTGCGCGCCGGCGCATTCACCCGCAGCATTTTCGCCCGCATCGCATTGACGGCCCCGGCTATTTCGTCGATCGTTTCGCCGCGCACCCGCAAAGCCATCAGGAAGCCGCCAAGCTGGGCCGGGGTGACCTCGCCAGAAAAAATATGATGGAACGCTGTCTCGGACTCAGCCTCCGTGAGGCTCGACCCAGTCGCGACCTTGGCGATCAGCGGCTTGAACGCGTCCATGTCAAATCCTCAATGTCCGGCTCGCCGTCTGGTCCGATTCCATTGCGCCGCCAGATCGAGGAAATTGTCAAAAATCCGCAATCCGTGTTCGGACGCAATGCTTTCGGGATGAAATTGCACGCCATGCGCGGGAAAGCGCTTATGCGAAAGCCCCATGACCAACCCGTCGGTCTCGGCGGTGACGCCGAGGTCATCCGGGAGCGTATCGGCTCGCACGACCAATGAATGATATCGCACGGCTTGAAAAGCTCCGTTGAGGCCTTGGAAAACCGTCTCGCCATGATGGACGATGGTCGCCATCTTCCCATGCACTGGCGTTGGCGCGCGTATGACCTCGCCGCCATAGGCTTCGCCCAAAGCCTGGTGGCCGAGGCAAACGCCGAAGATTGGAATCGCCGCGCCCGCCGCCTTGATGAGGTCGAGACAGATCCCCGCGTCGCTCGGCCGGCAGGGGCCGGGAGAAAGGACGATCGCTTCCGGCGAAGAAGACATGATCTCAGCGACGCTCACCTTGTCATTGCGATGCACCGTTACATCCGCGCCGAGCGAACCGAGGCAGTGCACCAGGTTCCAGGTAAAGCTGTCGTAATTGTCGATAAGCGTGATCGCGGCCATGTGCGCATTTCGTCTTCGGGACGGCTGTTTTGAGCCGCTCGGGTTTCGAGGTCAAGGTCTTGGCGCAATTGGCCGTCTTTCGGGAGATGCGACGGGAATCGAGGCGACCCTTGAGGGGCAGCGCCGCGGCGCAGCGCGCGGCAAAGCAACCGGCGCTTGGCCGCGCGCCTAATGGGGTGGCGGTCGCATGCAATTAAGGGCTTGCGATGCACAGCGGCGGCGTCTTTCGGTCTAGCCGCTCGCTGAGCAGGAGAAGGCCGCGCGCAGCAAACAGCGAGCAATCGCCTCAGCTCACCAATTGACGCAGAATCTTGGCGGGCGACTCTAGGAGCAGCCTCGAATGTGAACGCGCTATGCACCCCCGCCTAGCCAGTTCTTTACCAGCAGGGACGGCACCAGCACCGATAAGGCCCGCAGGCCCTCGTATAGCCGGGACCGCACCAACGACCCCATCCTCTGCAGGCGGCGCCCTCGACAGGTCTGCTGACGTTAGCTGCTGCAGGCGGGATCTTTGTGGCTCCTCCCAAGATCGCGGCCTCGACCGTCCATGGCTCAAAAACAGGAATGAGCATCACGGTGGTTGCGGCGACTGCGAGCATCAACTTGCGCATGGGTCTCTCCTGTTTCTTCTGAAACGGACAAGGTTCTCACAACTTCGCCATAACACTGACGCTAGGCGGATTGTTCCGCTTTCGCGGCCGTTTTGATCAGCGCGTTTGCGGCGTCGCGTTGGCGGGCCCGGCGAGCGGGGGCCGCCTACAGGAAAGCGGACACGGATCAACCCCAGGCCAGATTATCGATCTGGCGCGTTTCCTTGTGGATTAGGGGCGGGTAGATTTGGCGCGTTCACCGCGTCTCACACAATCGCGCCCCGCGAAGCCAAGACGCGTTGGGCGGTGGCGAAATATTCGTCGCGCCGCTCCACAATCTTGTCGACTGGCGAGGGGCGGTGGTCGTTCGGCGGCCTCGTTCGACCGTACACAGTCCCGTCAGGCAGCTTGTAGCTCGCGATGATATTTAACAGGCCCCGCCTGACGGTCCCGTCACCAGGCTGGCTCCAGAGGCTGGCGTTCGTGGTCAACGCGTGAGTGAGATCGGGCGCAGCATGCAAAGTGTTTTCACTGAAGCGGACTATGGCCCCGCCGGGCGCCGCCACAATTCCGCGACTGGCGAATTGCTGTAGAAAATCAGATGGCGAAGCGGCTCTTTGCGCCCGGCTAATTCGTTTTCCCATGACCTGCGGAGCATAGAATTCGGTGCCCAGCGCTTCGGGGTCCCCTGCATTCCCTGCGTCTATCGCGGTTACAACGTAAATTACCATTTTGCCTTCGGTCGCGTGTCTGTGAATTCGATCAAACAATAAATGTTGTCCCTGATCGTAGCTGGTGCGAAAAAACTGCAAGCTGATTTGGCATTGGTCGGCTACTTTCCGACCCGCGTGCAAGTAAAAATCATCAATGATCAATCGCGTTGTCGGCAGAAGGTGGGCTAAATTGCCGGGAACGCAAGTAATGCTGCTATCCTGCCCTTTTATCTCAAATGCGCCGACGTTGTAGTCGTCGCCGATAGTGAATTCCGACAAATTTGGAACAATTCCGACGATTTCCGGAAAATCGCGGTCGGAATCCAAAAACTCCTGAGCCGTGCTCGCACGAGAGCCGGAGCCGTTCGCGCCGGCTGCGAGGCTGGCGGGATAAATAATCAGACCGTCTTTCGATAAGGCAGAATAGTCGATTTGCATTGGCGATGGTCCTGGATCATGCCAGCGCCGCCGGGACTGACATTGGCTCAGAAGAGTGCTTTCTCCGGCTGCGAAGCAAGATTTTGGCCTCGCTCCTCATCATTGCCTGCGCTTGATCCTGGTGGCGAAGCGGACCGCCTCTTCCGCGGCGCGAAAAAGGGCTTGCGCCTTATTGACGCATTCGCGCTGCTCATAGGCCGGGTCGGAATCATACACAATCCCGGCGCCGGCCTGGACATGCATCATCCCATCCTTGACGATCGAGGTGCGCAGAATGATGCAGGTGTCCATCTCGCCTGAGGCGCCGAAATAGCCGATGCAGCCGCCGTAAATGCCGCGTTTGTCGGTTTCGAGCTCATCGATAATCTCCATCGCCCGCACTTTTGGCGCGCCGGAAACCGTGCCCGCCGGGAAGCCGGCGCAAAGCGCGTCAATAACGTCATGTTGGCGGTCGAGAGCGCCTTCGACGTTCGAAACGATGTGCATGACATGGCTATAGCGCTCGACGACGAATTTTTCGGTCACCTCAACCGAGCCGATTTGAGCGACGCGCCCGACATCGTTGCGGCCAAGATCGAGCAGCATCAAATGCTCGGCGCGCTCCTTTTCATCGCTGAGGAGTTCGCAAGCGAGACGTTCGTCCTCTTGCTTCGTCTTGCCGCGCCATCGCGTGCCGGCGATCGGGCGAATCGTGACTTTCCCCTCGCGGACGCGGACCAGGATTTCCGGACTCGAGCAGACGATCTGGAAAGGCCCGAAATCGAGATAGCAGAGAAAGGGCGAAGGATTGACGCGCCGAAGCGCGCGATAGAGCGAAAAGGCCGGCAACGCGAAGGGCGCCGAAAAGCGCTGCGACAGCACAACCTGAAAAATATCTCCGGCGCGAATATAATCCTTGGCGCGCTCGACCATCTCACGAAAGCGCTTTTCCTCGGTGTTGGAGCGCGGCTGGCCCGCCGCGAGATATGGATCCGCGCAGACGGCTTCATGCGCGAGCGGCCCTTCGAGCGTGGCGACGACAGACTCAATTCGTTCGAGGGCGCGATCATAGGCCGCGCGAAAGGGCATGCCCGGCTCGGGACGCAACGGCGTGACGACAAAAATCTCTTCCTTCACCGCGTCGAAAACGACCATGACGGTCGGCCGCATCATCACCGCGTCCGGCGTCCCGATCGGGTCGGGCTTCGCGTCGCCGAGACGCTCCATCTGACGCACCATGTCATAGCCTAGATAGCCGAATACGCCGGCGGCCATAGGCGGCAGATCTTCCGGCTCCTCGATCCGGGATTCGGCGATGAGGCTCCGCAACGCCGCCAGCGGCGCTTCGGCGCAAGGCGTGAAGCCATGCGGATCGGTCAGCGCGCGTCGATTGATCTCCGCTTTGTCGCCGAAGGCGCGCCATAGAATGTCCGGGTCGAGGCCGATCATGGAATAGCGGCCGCGCATTGCGCCGCCCTCGACCGATTCGAGCAGGAAGGCGCCGCCGGCCCGGCCCGCCGACAGTTTCAAAAAGGCGGAAACCGGCGTTTCTAGATCGGCGATGAGGCGGGCCGAGACGAGGCGCGGCTGACCTGCCTCGTAGCTTTTCGCATAGGCCTCAGAGGAAGGCTCGAACATAAGCTTGCGCTTAATAGGCGTCGGGCGAAGCGCCGGCGGCGGCCGCAAACGCCTGCATGTTGACCTTCACGCCGATATCGTCCTCGAGCTTGGTCAGATATTGCGCCAGCACATCGTCAGCGAGCCCATTCTTGACCTCACTCGATATGGCGATGAGATCGGGAGCATTATAATCCATGGCGGGAACCACGGCGCCTGTGACCTGGAACAGAAGCCGGCCGCCGTCTTCCATCCGGGCCGAGCCCGCGCCATGCAAGCCGACGTTGAATATCTGCGCGACGACCGGCACCGCGAGGTCTTGCGCAGATGACGCGCCGGCCCCGCTTCGCTTGACGTCAGCCGCATGTTTGACCGCATGATTGCTCTCGGCCGCAGCAATGGCCGCAACGGATTCTCCGGCCTCGATTCGCTTGGCGAGCTCCGTGCTTTTCGCCGCCAAGAGCTTCGCCGCCTCATCGGCGCGCCAGGATTTTTCGATCTCGTCCTTGACTTCATCGAAGCTCTTCTGGCGAGCCTTGTCTATATTTGCGACCTCAAACCATTGATAGCCGCCTTCGCCGACCCTCAACGTGTCATTGTCGACCCCTATGTCGGAGGCGAAAACGGCCTTCAGCAAGGTCTGGACGTTCAACAGATCCGCGACAGGCGCGCCCTGGGTATCGGCGCCAGCCTTGTCGATCGCGGCGACCGCGCGCGGCTCGAGGCCGATGCTTTTCGCGGCTTCGGTCAATGACTTGCCCGAGGCGCGTTGATCCTCGATCGCATCGTGAAGGCGCGCGACCTCCGCACGAGCGCTCTGCAAGGCGATCTCGCGCTTGAGATCCGCCGCGGCCTCGGAAAAGGGCTTGACGCTCGAAGGAAAGACCTTGTCGACGCGCAAAAGGACAGTGCCGAATTGCGCCTTGATCGGCGCGCTGACCTGACCTTCAGGAAGCGCGAAAGCCGCCGCGGCGACGCTCTTGTCGATCAAACCCTCGCGCGTCACGACGCCAAGGCTCGCGTCCTTTTGCGTCAAGTTCTTTTCCTTCAGAAGGTCGTCGAAGGTCTTTCCGCTGTCGAGCTTTGCGCGGGCTTCCGTAGCGCCCGCCTCGTCGGCGTACAGAATCTGCTCGACCGTGCGCTTTTCCGGCGCTCCGAAACGCTCCGTCTTGACTTCGTCATAGCGTTTCTGCGCGTCGGCGTCGGAAACGCTTTCGGGCTTCGCGATCTCGGCTGGCGTCAGCGTCAAGACCACAAGGCCGCGATATTCGGGGGTGCTGTAATTCTGTTCTCGGTCTTCAAAATATTTTTTCAGCTCGTCCTGCGAAGGGGTCGGAACGACGCCGGCGGCCGAGGCGGGAAGGACAATATAATCGACGCTGCGGCTTTCCGTCTGATAGCGATGAATGGCCCCCAGCATGGCCTTCGGCAATTGCAGTCCATGCGTCAGAGCATCGGTGATTTCCTGGCGCAAATAAAAGGCGCGCTGCTCGCGCACGAAGCCCTTTTCGTTCAGGCCGTTGTCACGCAGAACCTCTTCAAAGCGCACGCGGTCGAACCGGCCGCTAGGCCCTTTGAACGTAGGGTCGTTGGTGATCGCCTTGGCGATCTCCTGATCGCTGATGGCTAGGTTGAGCGCGCCGGCCTGCTGATCGAGCGCGGCGTTGGCGATGAGGCGCGACAGCGTCTGCCGGTCGATGCCGAACTGGCGCGCTTCCTCATTGGTGACATTGCGCCGCAACTGCCGCTGCAGACGCTGCAGCTGGCTCTGATAGGCGTTGTGAAAGGCGTCGGCGGTGATTTCAACGCCGCCCACCTGCGCCAGCTTGTTGGCGCCGAAGCCGCGGAAAATATCGCCGATGCCCCATATGACGAAGCTCAAAATGATCAGGCCCATCACGATCGCCATGATGGAGCGCCCGATCCAGCCTTGCGTTGCGGCGCGCAATTTTTCGAGCATGTCGAATACGTCTCTTTCGGGAGGAAGGGCTTTGTCGGGCTTTTACAAATTCGGGCGGGACTATAAGAAGATGGCCCCGCGCATGCAACGCGGCGCCGACCGCCAAAACCGGAAGCACATTCATGCCAGATAGACAAGTTTCACCGCGACTGCGCCCGCTCGTCGCCGGAAACTGGAAGATGCACGGCTTGCGCGAGAATCTCCCAGAGATCGCCAAGATATGCGCGGCGGCGGCCAGCGGCGCGGCGGGCGAGGCCGAACTCGTCATTTGTCCGCCGGCGACCTTGATCATGGCGGCGGCGGCGATCTGCGAAGGATCTTTGGTCGCGCTCGGCGGCCAGCATTGCCATAGCGGGCAGAGCGGGCCTTTCACCGGCGACATTTCAGCCGAAATGCTGAAGGATGCGGGCGCATCTTATGTGATTCTCGGCCATTCCGAACGCCGACTCGGTCATAATGAGGGGAATGAAAGCGTGCGAGAAAAAGCCAAGGCGGCATTCCGGGCCGGCTTAACCGCGATTATTTGCGTAGGCGAAACCAAAGCCGAACGGGAGGCGGGCGAGGCTTTGCCGATCGTCGGGTCGCAACTGTTTGGCTCGATTCCAAAGTCGTCAACGCCGGAGAGCCTTGTCATCGCCTATGAGCCCGTATGGGCGATTGGCACGGGCCTCACGCCGAATCCGCAGGGCATCGCTGAGATGCATCGATTCATCCGCGCCAGGATCAACGACCATCTGCCGGGGCAAGGCGATAAAATACGGATCCTCTACGGAGGATCGGTGAAACCGGCCAATGCCGCGGAATTGATGGGCGTCGACGACGTCGACGGCTCGCTCGTGGGCGGCGCCAGCTTGACTTTCAAGGATTTCATGGCGATTGCTGGCGTCTATCGCGGTTCAAAAGGAGCTGGTTAGCGGCCGAAGAGGGCGCGTGGCCTTTATTTGCTGGCCCTGCCGTCTGGGCCGGTATAAGAATGCGTTCAACAGGCGGAGCGTTTTGCTCGCGGCCTGCGTTTCCAAATCCACCGTCGCGGGCTGAAGGGCGTCTCTTTGAACCTCAAAGATCGATGAATGGAGCCCGAACGCAGCCTCCTTGGATGGATTAAGGAGGCGGACCGTTTTGACTAACGGGCCAAACTGAAAAATCCAAAGCGAACAGGCCAAACCGGTAGAGAGTTTTTTTATGCAGTCGGTCTTGATCGTCATTCACCTCATGATCGTGGTCGCCCTTGTCGTGACCGTGCTCTTGCAGCGTTCGGAAGGCGGCGCCTTAGGCGTCGGCGGCAGCGGTTTCATGACAGGCCGCGGCCAAGCCAATGTCCTGACGCGCGCGACGGCCATCCTCGCAGCTTTGTTTTTCGCGACGAGCCTCGGCTTGACCGTCCTCGCCAAGCTGACCCAGGCGCCGGCTACTATCATTCAAGGCGCGCCGCCTGCTGCGCCGGCTGGCGAAGCGCCGGCGCAGGCTCCCGCCCAGAACAATCTGCTTGATCAATTGAAACAGTTGGAGGACCAGCGCCAGCAGGCGCCGGTCTCGGACCAGCCCAGCGCGCCCGGAGCGCCGGGCGGAAAGTAGCTCCCGCGCTGGCGCGCCGCTTTGCGCGATTTCAGCGGTTCATGACAAAAAAGGCGCAAGATCAAAAGGCCGGCGCTTGCTCACGCTTTCGTCAAAGAGCTTCGCCGGGCGACATTTGTGTGGATGACAAGAGGGAGAGCATATATCGGCTCCCCAAACGGGCGGAAACAGGATAACCCTCAAGGCCCATGGCGCGGTATATTTTCATCACCGGCGGCGTGGTGTAATCGCTTGGCAAAGGGCTCGCTTCGGCGGCTCTAGGGGCGTTGCTGCAGGCGCGCGGCTATACTGTGCGCTTACGCAAGCTAGACCCTTATCTCAACATCGATCCGGGGACGATGAGCCCCTATCAGCACGGCGAGGTGTTCGTCACCGACGACGGCGCCGAGACCGATCTCGACCTCGGCCATTATGAACGGTTCACCGGCCGGCCGGCCGTGCGGGAAGACAATATCACCACTGGTAGGATCTATCAGGGGATCATCGCAAAGGAGCGTCGCGGCGATTACCTTGGCGCGACGGTCCAGGTCATTCCGCATGTGACCAACGCGATCAAGGATTTCGTCTTGAACGGCAATGAGGGCGTTGATTTTGTCCTGGTCGAAATTGGCGGAACGGTCGGGGACATTGAGGGCCTGCCTTTCTTCGAAGCTATTCGGCAGCTCGGCAACGACCTGCCGCGCTCGCACGTCATCTATATTCACCTTACGCTTCTGCCTTACATCCCAAGCGCCGGCGAACTTAAGACCAAGCCGACTCAGCATTCGGTCAAGGAATTGCGCTCGATCGGCATTCAGCCGCACATCCTGCTTTGCCGCACCGAGCGCGAGATCCCGCGCGAGGAGCGCCGTAAGCTCGGCCTCTTCTGCAATGTGCGCGAAAGCGCTGTCATCGAAGCGAGGGACGTCGCCTCCATCTATGACGCGCCGCGCGCCTATCATGCCGCCGGCCTCGACCAGGAGGTTCTCGCGGCTTTCGGGATCGAGCCCGCGCCAAAGCCCGACATGAGCCGCTGGAACGCCGTGATGGAGCGCATTCACAATCCGGAAGGCGAAGTCACGATCGCGATCGTCGGCAAATACACCGGGCTCAAGGATGCTTACAAATCTCTGATCGAAGCTTTGACTCATGGCGGCATCGCCAATCGGGTCAAGGTGAGGCTCGATTGGATCGAGTCGGAAATTTTCGAGGGCGCCGATCCCGCGCCTCATCTCGATGATGTGCATGGCATTCTCGTTCCGGGCGGATTCGGTCAACGCGGCGCCGAAGGAAAAATCCTCGCGGCGCGGTTCGCCCGCGAGCGCAAAGTGCCTTTCTTCGGAATCTGTTTCGGGATGCAGATGGCGGTGATCGAGGCGGTGCGCTCCCTTGCGGGAATCCCCGAGGCGAACTCCACCGAATTCGGTCCGACCAAGGAGCCTGTCGTCGGCCTCATGACCGAATGGATGCGCGGCAATGAATTGCAAATCCGCGCCGCGGAGGGAGACCTCGGCGGAACGATGCGGCTCGGCGCTTATCGCGCGCTGCTCGCGCCCGGCTCAAAGATCGCCTGCATTTATGGAAAGGCTGAGATCTCCGAGCGGCATCGGCATCGCTACGAAGTCAACACCGCCTATCGCGATCGGCTAGCCGATAAGGGCCTTGTCTTCTCTGGCCTTTCGCCGGACGGGCTTTTGCCCGAGACGGTCGAACTCGCCGATCATCCCTGGTTCATTGGGGTGCAATTTCATCCCGAGCTGAAATCGCGGCCCTTCGAGCCTCACCCGCTTTTCGCAAGCTTCATTGCGGCGGCGCTCGAGCAGTCGCGGCTGGTATGATCTTATTCGAGAACGCTTCGCTCTCCCGAGGCGTCAGCCGACCTGCTCCGCGCGCAAGAGTCTGAGCACCAGCCGGCAACCGTCATAAAGTTCAAGCGTCCGTCCGTCGGCCAGTCCCCGCGCGCGCTCAACCGCCGCGTCGTCATTGTCGCATTCGAGCGCCTTCGATTTCTTGATGCGGCCTTGGTAGTCAAGAAAGAATAGGCGGTAGTCTGCGGCCTCCGCCGGACAATCTGAGGTCATTGGCTCCGCCTTGGGGCTGCGCGCCGTTTTCGACCAAATTTTAGCAAGAACGGGACCAAGCCTTTCGCGACAAGGACAGGCTGGAGGCTCTCGGACCCCGGTTGATCGGGCCCCGCCCAGGGCTTAGTTTGCGCTCAAATTCAGCCTGTCTACAGAATTGATGGAGATCAACATGGAACTGCGCCCGCTCGGCCAAACAGACCTTCGCGTCTCGGCAATCTGTCTTGGGACCATGACTTGGGGACAGCAGAACACGGAAGCCGAGGGTCATGCGCAGATGGATTATGCGCTCGAGCGCGGGGTCAATTTTTTCGACACGGCGGAAGCTTATTCCATCCCGCCGCGCCCTGAGACGCAAGGCTCGACCGAACGCATCATCGGCTCCTGGTTCAAGGCGCGCGAGAACAGGGACAAAGTAATCCTCGCCACGAAAGTCGCCGGCCGTGGGCAGATGACTTGGCTCAGGGGCGGCGAGCCGACCGAACTCAATCGAAAGAACATCAATGCGGCGATCGAGGGCTCGCTGAAACGGCTGCAGACCGATTACATCGATCTCTATCAGCTGCACTGGCCGGACCGCCCGCTCCCTCTATTCGCCGATCAGACCACGACATTCCCCGATCTGCAGGCTGGCCCGGAAAATCTGATCGAGGAAACCCTTGAAGCGCTTGGCGATCTCGTGAAGGCCGGGAAAGTACGCCATGTCGGCCTTTCAAACGAGACATCCTGGGGAACGATGCGCTTTGTCCACGCCGCCGAAGCGGGCAGGGGACCCCGCGTCGTCTCGATTCAGAACGCATATCACCTCTTGAACCGGACATTCGAGATCGGCCTCGCTGAAATCGCCTTGCGCGAAAAGGTCGGCCTGCTCGCCTATTCGCCGCTCGCGCAAGGCTATCTCACCGGCAAATATCAACGCGGCGCGCGGCCGCCTGGAGCGAGGACGACGCTTTTCGACCGGGGCCAGCGCTATGAAAAGCCGGGCGTCGAGGAGGTCATCGACGAATATTTGGCGCTCGCCAAGGAATTCGGTCTCGATCCGGCGCAATTGGCTTTGGCTTTCGTGACGTCGCGGCCCTTCGTCACCTCGAATATCATAGGCGCGACGACGCTCGAACAATTGAAGACCGACATCGATTCGATCGATGTGAAGATCCCGCCGGACCTCGAGAAGCGGATCAACGCCATTCATAATCTTCGCGGCAATGTCGCGCCCTGACACTAGCCCCTTCCGCGATAGGGCGGAACCGCCTGATCGGGAACCCAGGTTCCGGCCGGCAGCTCTCCAACCGCCCAAAACACGTCGATTGGAATGCCGCCGCGCGGATACCAATAGCCGCCGATCCTGAACCAGCGCGGCTCGAGCAAGGCGACAAGGTCTTTGCCGATCCGCAAGGTGCAATCCTCATGGAATGCGCCATGATTGCGATATGACGTCAGATAAAGCTTGAGCGATTTCGATTCGACGAGCCAGGCGCCCGGCAGATAATCGATCACGATGAGCGCGAAATCGGGCTGGCCGGTCACCGGGCAGAGCGAGGTGAATTCGGGCGCGGTGAAGCGGGCGATGTAATTTTGCCCTTCATGGGGGTTCGGCACGCGCTCAAGCGTCGCCTCGTCCGGCGATTGCGGCCTCTCGACGCTATGGCCGAGCAGGCTCGTCCCCGTATGAAATTTGACCATCCCGAAACCTCGCAAAGTGAATCTGGACCGCCTTCGGCGACACCGGCGCTGGGCCGGTCCGCAACTGCTGAAGTGGGGCAGTAGGCTCGACGCGCCGAAACTTCAATCTTCAAGCGGAATGACGAGGCCGGCCAATGATTCTGATTATAGTATCACGATAACAGATATTGAAATCTGTTATCGTGATACTATAATCAGTTGATTCATTTTCTCCCCGCAGGCCGCAGGCTCGGCCATATCCCCCTGGTTCTGCGAGGCCTCATGAGCGAGCCGACGCTGACGCCCGAAAAAATCCTGACCGCGACGGAGGAGGTCCTGCGCCGGTTTGGCCCGGCCAAAGCCAGCGTCGTCGATATTGCGCGCGCCTTGCGGGTCAGCCATGGGAGCATCTATCGGCATTTTCCGAGCAAGGCGGCTTTACTCGACGCCGTCGTCGCCCGCTGGCTCGACGGGATTGCCGGACCGCTCGCTTTGATCGCCTCGGAAACCGGTCCGGCGCCCGAACGGCTGCGGCGGTGGTTCGACGTTCTGCTCGCCACCGAGCGCGCCAAAGCGCAAGGAGATCCCGAGCTTTTTGCGACCTTTGTCGTTCTTGCCGAGGATTTGCGTCAGATCATCGCCGCGCATTCGGAGAGATTGGCGACGCATATCGCCAAGATCGTCGATGAAGGGGTGAGGCAAGACGCCTTCAGAGCCAGTGACGCAGGCGAGACAGGGTCCGCGATCCTCTACGCGACGGCGCTTTTCCATCATCCGCGTCACGAGCGCGAATGGCCGCGTCTCGATGCTGATCGAGCCTTTGAATCAGTGTGGCGATTGCTTCTGGGCGGCTTGGCGCGTAGATGAATTGACCGACGGGAACTGCTCAAGGTCACGCATTCTCGCTTCTTTGCGGGGGGAAGTCGCTGATCTGGAAAACGTCTATCTCGAAGCTATCTTCCGCCACTTGGCCTCGATTCGCGCCGTTATCGCCTTCACCCTCGCGTCATGCACGGCCCAAAAGGCTCGGCTCACGGCCGCGGTCCGGATGGGCGGCGGACCGCGTCTGGCCCCACGCGATCTGCGCGGTGAGGGCTCGACCGCGACGATCGGCGCCGAAACGCCGTCGGCCAAGGCTGAGCCAATCGACGCCAAATGGGCCCGCGCTCGGCCGCAATAGGTTAACGAGAGAGGGGACATGACCTCCTCGCCATGTCCGGCGCGATATTTCATCAAGGCCCGGCATAGATCGCCGTTCGCAAGGCGCCAAGCCTCGGCGAGATAGGTCACGCCATAGTGAATATTGACCTCGGGCTTGGCGAGTTCCGCCAGATCGCCCTTGAAACCGAGCATGGCGGCCGTGTCGGGAAGCACCTGCATCAGGCCGATCTCGCCAGCGGCTCCGACGACAGTCGGATCATATCCGCTCTCAATCGCAGCGACAGAATCGGCTATGTCCGGCGGCAAGCCATTCTTCTCGGCTTCCCTTATGAGAAGGGCGCGATAGATCTTACGTCCAACTGCGGCCTCTCGCGCCGCGCCGGCTTGCTCATTAACCTTGTCCTCAACATTATCTTGGGACCGCTCAAAAAATTTGGTCGGCCTCGGAGGCGGAATTGGCGGATCTTCCGCAAGCGGATTCGCGTCGGCCGAATGCGTCACGAAGCCGGCAAACAAAATGCCCATAATGACAAAGGCTATGTTTTTTTTCGGCGGCACGTGGGCCTCTCGACTGAAACGCGGCGATGGTAACCGGGAAAAGTTTAACCAGGAGCTGTCCGGGTTAATCGAAGCCCTTTTTTCCGGCCCCGCTTCGTCGTAAACGTCTTACCCTATTCGTCCCCCTTACAAAAGGAACTGCTATGACAGCGATCATCGACATTGCCGCGCGTGAAATCCTGGATAGCCGCGGCAATCCCACAGTCGAGGTCGAAGTTACGCTGGAAGATGGGTCGACCGGGCGCGCCGCCGTGCCTTCCGGCGCTTCGACGGGCGCGCATGAAGCCGTCGAATTGCGCGATGGAGACAAGAAGCGTTATGGCGGCAAGGGCGTCTTAAAAGCGGTTGAGAGCGTCAATCGCGATATTTTCGAGGCGCTGAGCGGTCTCGACGCCGAAGATCAGGGCAAGATCGACGCAATCATGATCGCGCTCGACGGGACGCCCAATAAGGCCAAGCTCGGCGCCAACGCCATCCTCGGCGTCTCGCTCGCCGTCGCCAAAGCGGCCGCAGATATTTCGGGGCTGCCGCTCTATCGTTACATCGGAGGGGTGCAGGCGCGGGTTTTGCCAGTGCCGCAAATGAATATCATCAACGGCGGCGCTCACGCCGACAATCCGATCGACTTTCAGGAATTCATGATTCTGCCGCTCGGCGCGCCCTCTTTGCGAGACGCGGTGCGCTGGGGCGCGGAAGTCTTTCATGTTTTGAAGGACGCTCTGAAGAAGGCCGGGCACAATACCAATGTGGGTGACGAAGGCGGCTTCGCGCCCAATTTGCCTTCCGCCGAGTCCGCGCTCGATTTCTTGCTCAAGTCGATCGAGGACGCCGGGTTCAAGCCTGGCCAGGACATAGCGCTCGGACTCGACTGCGCCGCGACCGAGTTCTTCAAGGACGGCAAATATGTCTACGCCGGCGAGGGCAAGACGCGCTCGATCGAGGAGCAGGCGCAATATCTAGGGAAGCTTCTCGCCGGATATCCGATTGTTTCGATCGAGGACGCCATGTCCGAGGATGATTGGGAAGGCTGGAAAATCCTGACTGATCTTCTCGGCTCGAAAGTTCAGCTCGTCGGGGATGATGTTTTCGTCACCAATGTGGAGCGCCTCGCCGAGGGCATAGCGAAGGGCGTCGCCAATTCAATCCTCGTGAAGGTCAACCAGATCGGCACCTTGAGCGAAACGCTTGCCGCCGTCGATCTGGCGCAGCGCGCGGGTTATACGGCAGTCATCTCACATCGCTCCGGCGAGACGGAGGATTCGACGATCGCGGATCTCGCCGTCGCGACCAACGCCGGCCAGATCAAGACAGGCTCGCTTTCACGTTCCGAGCGGCTCGCGAAATATAATCAGCTGATCCGGATCGAGGAGGAGCTTGGCTCCCAAGCCCACTTTGCGGGCAGGGGGGCTTTCAAGGCTCTGGCTTGATCGAAATCCCTTGGCCCGCTCAGCGGGCCAAGCTGCAGGGGAGGAACCTTCAAGGCGTCCCGACATTTTTGAGGCGCACTCAGCCTCTTTCCTTGAGCGACGCTTTATGCGCTTTGAACGCCCGCTCGACGCCTTGAATTTCTTCCTGGCCGACGTCCGCCAAGGACTAGGACCCTATCTCGCCATCTATCTTCTCACCGAGCGGCATTGGGCCGAGGACCAGATCGGCCTTGTCATGACCATCGGGGTCGCCGTCGGCCTCATCGTGCAAACGCCCGCGGGGGCCCTGACCGATGCGAGCCGCGCCAAGAGAGCGATCATTGTCGCGGCCGCCCTCGTCGTGACCGGCGCATCCATCATACTTCCCTTCATGTCTTCCTTCATGCTCGTCGCGGGATCGCAAGCGGCGGCTAATGCGGCCGAAGCTTTTTTCGGGCCGGCGATCGCCGCGATCACTCTGGGAATTATGGGGCCACAGGCCTTTACGCGCCGCGTCGGCCGCAACGAGGCTTTCAATCATGCGGGAAATGCGCTTGCAGCAACGCTTGCCGGGGTATTCGCCTGGATGTTCGGTCCGATCGTCGTGTTCTATGTGATTGCGAGCATGGCTCTGCTGTCGATTTTAAGCATCCTCGCCATTAGGCCCGAGGCGATAGATTACGACCGCGCCCGCGGTCTTCGCGATGGACCTTCCGACTCGCGCGACCATCCGGCCGCCCTCAACGTGCTCTTAGAAAACCGGGGCCTTTTAATCTTCTGCCTGTGCTGCGTGACGTTTCATCTCGCCAATGCCGCCATGCTGCCATTGGTGGGCCAGAAATTGGCTTTGCAGGACAGGAACCAGGGCACGGCCCTCATGGCAGGCTGCATCGTCGCCGCTCAGGTCGTCATGACGCCCATGGCCATGCTCGTTGGACGACGGGCCGACATTTGGGGCCGAAAGCCTTTGTTTCTCATAGGATTCGCTATCCTGTCCTTGCGCGGATTTCTCTACCCTTTATCCGACGATCGCTATTACTTGTTTGCGATCCAAAGTCTCGATGGCGTCGGAGCGGGGCTCTACGGCGCCCTTTTCCCGCTCGTCGTGGCGGATCTGACAAGGGGAACCGGCCACTTCAATCTGGCCCAAGGGGCCGTCATCACGGCGCAAGGAATCGGCGCGGCGCTCAGCACATCTCTAGCCGGTCTCGTCGTCGTTCATGCGGGCTATTCTACCGCCTTTCTCGTCTTGGCAGGCGTCGCGGCTGCGGGATTTCTTTTGTATTTCTTCTTCATGCCCGAAACCTTGCAGCCCAATAAAAGCCCGCCGAGTAAGAATGCAACGGCGGCGCCGGCGCAATGAACTCGGCGTCGCTCGACTGGCAGGTAATTGCGACCGTCGTGATCTTCGTGGCGACTTATGCTGGCGTCGCTCTTGGCCGGATTCCGGGATTCCGCATCGATCGCGCCGGCATTGCGCTCCTTGGCGCGAGCGCGATGATCGCGGCGGGCGCGCTGAGCCTCGAGGACGCTTTCAACGCGATTGATCTCGACACAATCGCCTTGCTCTTAGGCATGATGATCATCGTGGGACAATTGCGAGTCTCAGGGTTTTTCGAGCTCGCAAGCCGGTTCGCCATTCAACGCGCGCATGGGCCGGTCGTGCTCCTGGCCGCGATTGTCATCGTCACAGGCTTTTTCTCCGCTTTTCTTGTTAATGACGCCATTTGCCTGGTGATGACGCCGCTTGTGATCGAGGTCACCCGCGTGCTGCGCCGCAATCCAATACCTTACCTGCTCGCCGTCGCGATGGCGTCGAATGCGGGCAGCGTTGCGACCTTTACCGGCAACCCGCAGAACATGATCATAGGGATAGCGTCACATATCCCCTATGCCGATTTCGCCGCGCGGCTCGCGCCGGTTGCGGCGGCGGCCCTCGCCCTGACCCTATGCTTAGTCGGCCTGTTTCATCCGACCGAATTTTCGACGCCGTTTGCGACAGTTCCAAAGCAGGCGCGGCCGCGTCAACACATCCGTCAGATCCGCAAAGGCCTGCTCGTGAGCGCTTGCGTCGTCATCGCGTTTTTCCTTGGCGTTCCAATCGCCAAAGCGGCGATCATCGGCGGCTCGATCCTGCTTGTATCGCGCGCGGTGAACCCGCGGAAAATTTACGCAGGCGTTGACGGCAGGCTGTTGCTGATGTTCGCCGGCCTATTCATCGTCGTCGCGGCCGCCGAAAAAATGCTTCTCTCTCAAGAGGTCATGACGGCGGCGCAGCAGCTTCATCTCGAAAACGCCTGGATCCTCTCCGCCGCGACTGCGCTCCTTTCCAATTTGGTCAGCAATGTTCCGGCCGTGCTGGCCTTGAAGCCCTTCATAGCGAACTTGGCCGACTCGCATCGCGCTTGGCTGATCGTCGCGATGAGCTCGACGCTCGCCGGCAATTTGACGCTGATCGGATCGGTTGCAAACCTCATCGTCGCCGAGCGAGCGAAAGCCGCCGACGTCAAAATCGCATTTTTCGACCATTTGAAGGTCGGCTTGCCTTTGACGGCGCTCAGTCTCGCTTTCGGAACATGGTGGCTCGCGCGCTAGTCGCCGAGTTGGCGACGCCAAAGCGTTAATTGATCGCTAACCTCGATCGGCGAGTTTAAGCCATGGTCAGCCACAGGCGCGTGCGCGCATTTCTTTACCCCCTTGTCCTTTACTGCGTCTCGGGCGCCGTTGCCGGCTATTTCATCTGGCACGCGGTGAACGGCGAGCGCGGCTTGAAGACCAAGGACGAATATGAGCAGCGCATCGCGACGTTGCGCGATCAATTGCGAGGACTCAAGGACGAGCGCGCGGTCTGGGAGCGCAAGATCGCCTTGATGAAGGGTGCAGCCATCGACCGCGATCTGCTCGAAGACGAAGCCCGCTCGCTCCTCGGACGCGTCGATCGAAACGATCTTATCGTCTTCTTGCCGCGCGCCGGCAATGCGGCCCAGCCGCGCGGCCGACGGCCCGAAATGTCGCCTTGACGGATATTCGGCTAAGGCAAGCTTGGCTCAGTACATTTTTGCGTCATAATCGTAGATTGAGCACTTAGGCGCGGGATGTAACAAAGCGTTGTCTTGTTGCGCATCCTCGTGCGCCTTTTAAAGCTCGCTTTTGTGGCTGAGCTGCGCTATTTTTTCTTTGCTTTTCAGTCCCTGCTTCGCCCGTCCCGAGGGGCTTCTCATTCATGACCGCAGCATCGTCCGCCGCCCGCGCCAAGGCCACGCCGCAGAAATCTCCAATCGCGGGTGGGACGACCGTCGCCTTCACCAAGGAAGACGAGCTGGCGGCTTTTCGTGAGATGCTGCTGATCCGGCGCTTCGAGGAAAAGGCGGGCCAGATGTATGGCATGGGCCTCATTGGCGGCTTTTGCCATCTCTATATCGGTCAGGAAGCGGTCGTAGTCGGCATGAGGATGGCGGCGAAGGACGGCGATCAGACGATCACCGGCTATCGCGATCATGGCCATATGCTCGCCTGCGGCATGGATCCGAAAGCCGTCATGGCCGAGCTGACCGGGCGGCGGAGCGGGGCCTCGAAGGGCAAGGGCGGCTCCATGCACATGTTCTCAACCGAGAAGCGCTTTTACGGCGGCCATGGCATTGTCGGCGCCCAGGTTCCGCTCGGCACGGGGCTCGCGTTCGCCGATCGTTATCGCGACAATGGCAATATTTCCTTTACCTATTTTGGCGACGGCGCGGCGAACCAAGGTCAGGTCTACGAGAGTTTCAACATGGCCGAACTTTGGAAGCTTCCGGTCGTCTACGTTATCGAGAACAATCATTACGCGATGGGCACTTCGGTCGAGCGCTCTTCCGCGCTCACTGACTTTTCCAAACGCGGTCAGTCCTTCAACATTCCCGGCGAGCAGGTCGACGGCATGGATGTGCGCGCGGTGAAAGCCGCCGGCGTGCAAGCGGCCGATTGGTGTCGCGGCGGCAATGGGCCGATCATCCTCGAAATGCAGACTTATCGGTATCGCGGTCACTCAATGTCCGATCCCGCGAAATATCGTTCAAAGGAAGAAGTGCAGAAAATGCGCGAGGAGCATGATCCTATCGAGCAGGTGCGCGCCCGCCTCATCGCCAATAAGCAGGCGAACGAGGAGGAGCTCAAGGAGATTGACGCCGGGGTCCGCGCGATCGTGGCGGAAGCCGCCGATTTCGCCTCGCATGATCTCGAGCCCGATCCGGCCGAATTATGGACGGACGTGCTGCGCTGAGACTGCGTGACGGTTTCGAGGACCCGATATGGCGACCAATGTTCTCATGCCCGCGCTTTCGCCGACAATGGAGCAAGGCAAGCTCACGAAATGGTTGAAGAAAGAAGGCGACGCAGTGCGCTCCGGCGATATTCTCGCCGAGATTGAAACCGACAAGGCGACCATGGAGGTCGAGGCAGTGGACGAAGGCACGCTCGCCAAGATCCTGGTGCCGGATGGAACCGACAATGTCGCGGTCAATACCCCGATCGCTGTCATTGCCGGCGCCGGAGAAGACGCCTCGGTTGCGTCGGCGCCCCTCGCGCCTGCTCCAAGCGCCCGCGCCGGGAATGGCCCGGCCCTAGTCGAGAAAACCAAGAAGGAGCCTCCGGCGAGCGCCAAAGCGGCCTCGCTCCCGCCAGCGCCGGCTTCCAGCGGACCGGCCGCATTCGAAGCGCCCGAAATTCCGAAAGGCGTAGCCATGGTCGCGATGACCGTGCGCGAAGCCTTGCGCGACGCGATGGCGGAAGAAATGCGCCGCGACGACAGCGTCTTCATCATCGGCGAGGAGGTCGCCGAGTACCAAGGCGCCTATAAGATCACCCAAGGGCTCCTGCAGGAATTCGGCGCGCGGCGCGTTGTGGATACGCCGATCACCGAACATGCTTTCACCGGGCTGGGCATAGGGGCGGCGATGGCCGGCCTGCGTCCGATCGTCGAGTTCATGACCTTCAACTTCGCCATGCAGGCGATGGACCAGATCGTCAATTCGGCCGCCAAGACGCATTATATGTCCGGCGGCCAGATGAGCTGTCCGATCGTCTTTCGCGGCCCGAACGGCGCGGCGGCGCGGGTGGCGGCGCAGCATAGCCAGGATTACGCTGCCTGGTATTCACATATTCCGGGCCTAAAGGTCGTAGCTCCCTATACCGCCGCTGACGCCAAGGGACTGCTGAAGAGCGCCATTCGCGATCCGAATCCAGTCGTCTGCCTCGAAAACGAGATCCTTTACGGCCATACGTTCGACGTTCCGAAACTCGACGATTTTCTCGTTCCGATCGGCAAGGCGCGCATCGCGCGCCAAGGCAAGGATGTGACCATCGTCACCTTCAGCATCGGCATGACCTACGCCCTGCAAGCGGCGGCGGAGCTGGAGAAAGAAGGAATCGACGCTGAGGTCGTGGATCTGCGCACGCTCCGCCCCATGGATAGCGCGACTATCATTCAGTCCGTCAAGAAGACCGGGCGTTGTGTCACCGTCGAGGAGGGCTGGCCGCAAAGCGGCGTCGGCGCCGAGATCATGGCGAGGATCATGGAGGAAGCTTTCGACTATCTCGACGCGCCGGTCGTTCGGATCACCGGCCGCGACGTTCCCATGCCTTATGCCGCCAATCTCGAGAGGCTCGCTCTTCCGAATGTCGGAGAAGTCATCGCCGCGGCGAAGGCTGTGCTCTATCGGTAGGACCGAACGCAAAATTAATCAGCGCGACATGTGAGCCTTCCATGCCCTTCAACATTCTGATGCCCGCGCTTTCGCCGACGATGGAAAAGGGCAATCTCACCCGCTGGCTGAAGAAGGAAGGCGACCAGGTCAGATCTGGCGACGTTCTCGCCGAGATCGAGACCGACAAGGCGACCATGGAAGTCGAGGCCGTCGATGAAGGGGTGCTCGCCAAGATCCTCGTCCCCGACGGCGCCGCCGACGTCCCGGTCAATGACGTCATCGGTGTGATCGCAGCCGAGGGTGAAGACGCCAAATCGGTTGCCTCGCGCGGGGCTTTGCCGCAACATTCCGCCGCTGAGGCTCCAGTCCCGCCGCCGCCGCACGAGGAGCAGGTGGAAAGAGCCTCCGCTCCGGCGCCAGCTCCGATTGTCGCAGGCTCACTCAATGGTCAATCGGGCGAGCGCATTTTCGCCTCGCCCTTGGCCCGCCGCATCGCCAAAGACTCCGGACTCGATCTCGCCGCTCTCAAAGGCTCGGGGCCGCATGGCCGCATCATCGAGCGCGACGTGAAGGCTGCGTTGACGCAGTCTGCGACGGCGCCTCTCGGGCGGGAGGCGCGGGGGCCCACGCCTCCTATGGTCGCGCCTTCGGCGTCGGACGACATTATCAAATCCTATTTCGCGCCAAGCTCATTCAAAGAAATTCCGCATGACGCCATGCGGAAGGCGATTGCGCGCCGGCTGATCGAGGCGAGCCAGACGATTCCACATTTCTATCTTTCCGTCGATTGCCGGCTCGACGCGCTCCTGGCCCTGCGAGAGGCGATCAATTCCGCCGCGCCAAAAAACAAAGACGGCGCTCCCGCTTACAAAATCTCGGTCAATGATTTCATCATCAAAGCGTTCGCGCTGGCTCTCATTCACGTGCCTGACGCCAATGTGACGTGGACCTCCGCCGCCATGTTGAAACATAACCGCGCCGACATTGGCGTCGCGGTCGCGATCCCCGGCGGATTGATCACGCCGATTGTTCGCGCGGCCGAAAGCAAAACTCTGTCGGCGATCTCGAATGAAATGAAAGATCTTGCCGCGCGCGGGAAAATTCGCAAGCTGAAGCCAGAGGAATATGAGGGCGGCTCGGCCGCAGTCTCCAATCTTGGCATGTTGGGCGTCAAGAATTTTTCCGCCATCATCAATCCGCCTCAAGCCTCTATCCTCGCGGTCGGCGCGGCGGAGCAGCGCGTGATCGTCAAAGATGACGCGCCGGCCATAGCGACGATCATGAGCGTGACGCTTTCAACCGATCATCGCGCGATCGACGGGGCCTTGGGGGCGGAGCTTCTGGCGGCCTTCAAGGACTTGATTGAAAAGCCGATGGGAATGCTGATTTGACGGCGATCTCCGCCGGCGTCCGCGTTGCCGGCATAGCAGTCCACTTCCTAAATTAAGGGAGGGCAAGAACGAGGCGGCCTATGGCGGACCCTTATGACATCCTCATCATCGGCGGCGGCCCGGGCGGTTATGTCGCGGCGATTCGCGCCGCGCAGCTCGGCTTCAAAACGGCGGTCGTCGAGCGTGAGCATCTCGGGGGCATCTGCCTCAACTGGGGCTGCATCCCCACCAAAGCCCTCCTGCGCTCGGCGGAAATCTTCCATTACTTGAGCCACGCCAAGGACTACGGCCTTATCGTCGATGGCAAGATCGGCTTCGATCCCGCCGCCGTCGTCAAGCGCTCCCGCGCCGTGTCGGGCCAGCTCAACAGCGGCGTCGGCTTTCTGCTCAAGAAGAACAAGGTCGACGTGATCTGGGGCGACGCGACGATCACCAAGCCAAGCGAGGTTCTGGTCAGCGCGTCGAAGAAGGCGCCGATGCAGCCGCAGGCCCCAATTCCCAAGGGCGTCCTCGGCGCAGGGGCTTACGAGGCCAAGAATATTATCATCGCGACCGGGGCGAGGCCGCGCGTGCTGCCCGGCATCGAGCCCGACGGTAGGCTCGTCTGGACCTATTTCGAAGCCATGGTTCCGGACGGGTTTCCGAAATCCCTTCTCATCATGGGCTCGGGCGCGATCGGGATCGAATTCGCGTCTTTCTATCGCACCATGGGCGCCGAGGTGACCGTCGTCGAGATTCTGCCGCAAATTCTGCCGGTCGAGGATGCGGAGATCGCCGCCTTCGCACGCAAGCGATTTGAAAAGCAGGGGATCACGATCCTCACCTCGACCAAAGTCAGAGGAATCGAGAAAAAGTCAGATGGCATCGTCGCCACGCTCGAGGGCGCCGACGGCGCGACGCGGACGCTTGAAGCCGAGCGGATGATCTCCGCCGTCGGCGTGACCGGCAATGTCGAAAATCTCGGACTTGAACAGCTTGGCGTGGCGATTGAGCGCGGCCTTATCGCGGTCGACGGATTCGGGCAGACCAATGTGGCGGGCGTCTACGCCATCGGCGATGTCGCCGGGCCGCCCATGCTCGCGCATAAGGCCGAGCATGAAGGCGTGATCTGCGTCGAGGCCATCAAGGGCCTCAATCCGCATCCCTTGGACAAAACGATGATTCCGGGATGCACCTATTGCAATCCGCAGGTCGCCTCCGTCGGCCTCACCGAGGCCAAAGCAAAAGAGGCCGGTTTCGAGGTGAAAATCGGCCTCTTCCCCTTTATAGGCAATGGTAAAGCGATCGCGCTTGGCGAACCCGACGGGCTCACGAAAACAATCTTCGACGCCAAGACTGGAAAGCTTCTCGGCGCCCATATGGTCGGGGCCGAGGTCACCGAATTGATTCAAGGCTTTGTTGTCGCCATGAATTGCGAAACAACCGAAGCTGAGCTGATCAATTCAATCTTCCCGCATCCGACCATCTCGGAGACAATGCACGAAAGCGTGCTCGACGCTTATGGGCGGGTGATACATATGTAATAGTAAACGAGGCTAGTTCGCTGCATTCGGCCTCGGCGGCGCCGGGCGGAGCAGTATGGCGTCTAACAAATCGAGGCCGATATGATTTCTCGCCGCTGGCTCCTTATTTCTGTGATTACGGCCGCGTGTTGGCTCTTTTTATGGTCAGCTCGAGCCGAGGCCCAGAATTTTCAAGATGTGCTTTCGGCCGTCACGTTGGATTTCTCCGGCAAAGGACAGCAAGAACGCGCGGTGTTGGTGCAGAATAAGGACGATGGCGCCGATCTCTATATTTACCTTTCAAAAGACGACTCTGGGTCCGAATCAGTTTTGGCTCTAGCGGAGCTGAAAAAAGGCGTCGTCTTCAGCGGCGCCATGTGGGGCCAGCTCCCTTCGCTCGACATCAATGGAAAGGGATCGCTGCTGATCAAATCGGGCAACGAATCGATCGGGCGGGACCGATGGACCCAAACCTTCACCGTGGTCTATCGGAACAAGGAATTCCTCATAGGCGGAATCGCCTATACGGCGAGGGATACGCTCGATCCGAAGGGCGGCGGCTCCTGCGATCTCAACCTTCTATCGAGCAAAGGGCTGCGCAACGGCAAGCCGATCGAGGCGAAACTGACGCCAATCAAGCTCGCGGATTGGTCGGACGAAAAACTGCCGAAGGAATGCCAGTTTTGATGGCGCGACGATTCGATAGGGATCTTCAAAAGGCGGCCCGTTACCAAGGCAACCAGCGATCGCCAACCTTATGATAGCGCTTCTTGACCGCCGCCCAGGCGACGCGGAAGGCAATTTCTTCCTGGCGTGGATCGCCTCGATATTCATCATAAGCGCTGTTGAACGCCGCGCGAAAAATATCCTGCGCATGCGAGGGTAGATGATCGCGCACGGACGGAGGCAGATCTGCATTGCTCGAATAGGGCATAGGGGTCGGGCTTCACGAGCGCTTCTGAAGCGCAAACTAGGATATTTTGCGACTTTCCAACGCGCAAGTGACGTTCGGCCATCGACTCCCTATCTTCAGGGAAGGCGAGAACCAGCCGCCCGATGCAAATGGCGCATGTCATGGCCGGAGGCTCTTGGAGAAAATGACGAATGGCTTCGGACTCGGATCTGCTTGGCCTGAACGGCAAGCTCGACGCGCGGCCCCGCCATCCCGAAAAGGCGCATCGGCCGGATCAGCCCGCGCCGCACAAGCCCGCCTGGATCAGGGTCAAGGCGCCCGGCTCGCCGCAATGGGCCGCAACGCGCAAGATCGTCAAGGATCATGGCCTCGTCACCGTCTGCGAGGAAGCCGGCTGTCCGAACATCGGCGAGTGCTGGGAAAAAAGACACGCGACCTTCATGATCATGGGCGACACCTGCACGCGGGCCTGCGCCTTCTGCAATGTCAAGACCGGCCTGCCGCACCCGCTCGACTCCGCTGAGCCGGCTCATATCGGGAACGCCGTCGCCAAGCTCGGGCTTGCGCACGTGGTCATCACCTCAGTCGATCGCGACGATCTCGCCGATGGCGGGGCAGGGCATTTCGTCCAAGTGATCGCGGCGATCCGCGCGGCGAGCGGCGCCACGATAGAGGTCCTGACCCCTGATTTCCTGAGGAAGCCGGGGGCGCTCGAGACGGTCGTCGCGGCCAAGCCCGATGTGTTCAATCACAATCTAGAAACGGTCCCGTCGAAATATCTCGAAGTTCGTCCAGGCGCCCGCTATTTTCATTCGATCCGGCTGCTGCAGCGCGTCAAGGAGCTGGATCCGGAGATGTTCACCAAATCCGGAATCATGGTCGGCCTCGGCGAGGCGCGTGAAGAAGTGCTGCAGCTGATGGACGACTTGCGCACGGCGGAGGTGGATTTCCTGACCATCGGCCAATATCTTCAGCCGACCAAAAAACATCATGCGGTCGCGCGTTTCGTCCCACCGGAAGAATTCGCATCCTACGCGAGCCATGCCCTCGCCAAGGGCTTTCTTCTGGTCTCGGCCTCCCCCTTGACGCGTTCCTCGCATCATGCCGGCGAAGATTTCGCCAGGCTCAAGGCGCAACGCGCGGCCTTGCGGCGGCGGGGTTGAGCGGCTAGAGCATTTCGTCTTCAACTCGAGCATGCTCATCAGCCGGCGCGGCGCATGAGCGAAAGCGCATATCCTCAATTCTCATGCTGTGACTCTGCGTGCCTTCCTTCCAAACCACCCACCGGGTCCGCCATAGCGCGGCCGAGATGTTCGACCTCGTGTCCGATGTGGAGTCCTATCCGCAATTCGTGCCGCTCTGCCTTGCCTTGCGCGTGCGCCGGCGCAAGGAAGATCAAGGGATTCTGACGCTCATAGCCGACATGCAGGTCGGCTATAAGGCCATTCGCGAGACATTCACGAGCCGAGTGTCCTGCGATCGGTCCCGTCTCGAAATTCTTGTCGAATATATCGACGGCCCTTTCAAACATCTCGAAAATCGCTGGATTTTTCACGATCAAGGCGATGGCCGCACGTGCATCGTCGAATTTCACATCGACTACGAATTCAGGAGCCGCGCGCTTAGTCTGCTCATGGGCGGAATGTTCGACGCGGCGTTTCGAAAATTCGCGGAAGCCTTCGAGCGGCGCGCCGACATCGTCTATGGCTCGACTGCCTGACGCTTGCCGCGCGAATTGACGTCATCGCGGCCGGAGATCAGCCGGCGGCTTCGAAGAGGAGCTTCAGCGCCATCGCGACGGAGGCGGACCGAACGGCGTCTCGACCAATGTCGCCGAAGCGTCGCTCCACGGCGGTGATTTCGCCCGCCTTGCGCCCACAGGCAAAATAGACGAGGCCGACCGGCTTTTCCGCCGAACCGCCGCCAGGGCCAGCGATCCCCGTAACCGAAACGGCGGCTTCGGCGCTGGAAAAGGCCAAGGCGCCCGCCGCCATGGCCTCGGCGACTTCACGGCTCACCGCACCGAAGGCGTCGAGCAGGGCGGGATCGACCCCCAGACATTCGACCTTCGCCGCATTCGAATAGGTGACGAATCCGCGCTCGAAGACGTCGGACGAGCCGGGAATCTCGGTGATGAGGCCGGCGACAAGGCCGCCGGTGCAGGATTCGGCCGTCGCCAAGGTCAGGTCTTTCTTGCGATAGCGCGCGATGAGGGCCGCGGCCTGGGCTCGCATTTCGTCATCGAACATGGCGGCCGTCTCACGGGTGATTAAAGCGGCAGGCGGATCGTCGCAATCGCGAGCGACGCTATGCCTTCTTCGCGACCTGTGAAGCCCAGCCGCTCGGAAGTGGTCGCCTTGATCGCGATGCGATCGACCGGAATATCGATGATCTTGGCGAGACTAGATCGGATTGCGTCGCGATGCGGGCCGACCTTGGGCCTTTCGCAGACGAGCGTCGCGTCGATGTGGGCAATCATGCCGCCTCTCGCGCGCAGTTTCGCGACGGCGGCGGAAAGGAAGATGCTCGAGGCTGCGCCACGCCACTGCGGATCGGAGGGCGGAAAATGGCTTCCGATGTCGCCGTCAGCCAGAGCGCCGAGCAAAGCGTCGGTAATCGCGTGACTTAAGACATCGGCGTCGGAATGGCCGAGAAGCCCATGATCATGCGGCACTTTCAAACCGCCAAGCCAGATATGATCGCCGGGTCCGAAGGCATGGACGTCATAGCCTTGCCCAGTCCTTATGTCCTGAAGATCGCGGATCAGTCTCGCCTCGGCGAGGGCCAGGTCTTCGGCGCTGGTGACCTTCATATTGTCGCTGTCTCCCTCGAAAACATGGACGCGATGCCCGGCCCATTCGGCAATGGCGCCGTCGTCGGTGAGATCGAACTCGCCTGCGGCCGCCGCCTTTCGATGCGCCGCCAGGATCAGATCAAAATGAAAGGCCTGCGGAGTCTGGACCGCGCGCAGCCGTGCTCGTGGCGGCGTCGCGACGACGCCGCTCTCCGCGTCGACCTCCTTGATCGTGTCGGTGACCGAGACGCCTGGAATGGCGGCGCCATAAGCTTTGGCGGCGGCGACCGCCCTCAGAACTAAATCCTCACTTGTAAATAGTCTTGCAGCATCATGAATTAAAACAAGTTCTGGTCTGTTTTGACTCTCCGAACACAGGGCTTCCAGCCCTTCCAAGACGCTCGCCTGTCGCGTCGCCCCGCCATAAGCTGGCTCTTTAAGCCGACGCAGCAATTCTTCGTCGAGGCAAGCGATGCTTTCCCGATAAAGATCGAGATCGTCCCGATGGATGACCGGAAGAATGATTGCGCCTGGCGCGGCGCGATAAATCGCGCTCAAGCTATGCGCCAGAAGCGGCCGGCCGGCGAGGCTTCTATATTGTTTCGGACGTCCGCCCCCGACGCGCGAGCCTCGCCCGGCCGCGACGACAAGGACCGCCAATTCGGAATTGGTTTTCATGAGACGCGCGCTTAAACCCGCGGAAGGAGGAGATGGCCCTTCCTCTCTTGTTTAGAGGCTGTCGTCAAATTCTCTTGCGTCCTGATGTTCGAATAGGCATTTTATCCATTGTCGCAGCGCACAAAATGATTATGATATGGGCATGAGTTCCATTGCCAACGATTTAGGCAGCACGTTTCAGGGCAGAGATCTACACATTGGGCCTGTCCGCATCAGTGGCCGAGCGTTCCTAGCGCCCATGTCGGGAGTGACCGATCTTGGCATGCGCAGGCTTGCGCTTCGTTTCGGCGCTTCGCTCGCGGTCACCGAGATGGTCGCTGCGGACCAATATGCCCGCGGAGATGCGGCGAATAGGCTCAAGGCCGAGGGCGCCGGGATTGATCTTCACGTGGTGCAGATCGCCGGTTGCGACCCCTACGCCATGGCTGAGGCGGCGCGCTTGGCGCAGGACATGGGCGCCGCCATGATCGACATCAATATGGGCTGTCCAGCCAAAAAGGTCACAAATGGCTATGCCGGCTCCCATCTAATGCGGGATCTCGGGCTCGCGCTTGCACTGATTCGCGCGACGGTCGGGGCCGCGCGCATCCCTGTCACGCTGAAGATGCGCCTCGGCTGGGACGACGGATCGATGAACGCCCCCGAACTCGGCAAAATTGCGGAAAGCGAAGGAATTGCGATGTTGACGGTTCACGGACGCACGCGGCGGCAGTTCTACGCGGGGAAGGCGGACTGGGCCGCAATTCGTACTGTGAAACAATCAGTTGCGATTCCCGTGGTCGCAAACGGCGACTGTGCGAGCGTGGCGGACGCGGTCTCCATGTTGGCGCAGTCGGGGGCCGATGCGGTCATGATCGGCCGCTCGGCGATCGGTCGGCCTTGGTTCGTCGGCGATGTCGCGCATTATTTGGCGCAGGGAGGAGCGCGCGCGAAACCGGCGCTCGCGGCCCGCAAGGACGCGGTCGTCGAGCATTACGAAACTTTGCTCGAAATCTTCGGCGCATCGCAGGGATTGCGCCATGCGCGCAAGCATCTCGCCGCCTATGCCGACTGGTCGGATGCGCCTGATCGAACTGCGCTGCGCCGCCGGCTCGTCACCTGCGAGTGCCCGAACGCCGTCAAATCCGCTCTCCGTGAATTGTTCGAGCAGCCTCTGTCGGCGGAGGCGGCATGACGATGGCATTTTGGGACTCCCACGGCGACGCAGCAACCATGCCGGTCAATTCAGCGCCTCCTCCCACTGATTCGACGAAACTTCTAAACGCGCTCCCGCATCCGGTCCTAGCGGTTCGGGCGGACGGCTCCATCGCCGACGCCAATGTCGCGGCGGAAGCTTTTTTCGGAATGAGCCGGACATCCTTGTGGCATCAGAGACTAGTTGAGATCGTTCCGACCGACTCGCCTCTTGCATCGCTCGTCGAGCAGGTCATCGCGCGCGGCGCGGCCATCAATGAGTATCGCGTCGATCTCGGCCTGCCGAAGGCCGGAGGGGAGCGCCTCGTAGATATTTTTGTGACGCCTCTGCCCGACGCCGAGGAAGGCGTCGTCATCATGTTGCAAGAGCGCTCTCTCGCCGAGAAAATCGACCGTCAGCTGACCCATCGCGGCGCGGCGCGATCAATCGCCGCCATGGCCTCGACGCTCGCGCATGAGATCAAGAACCCGCTGTCCGGCATCAGGGGGGCGGCGCAGCTCCTTGAGGCGGAAGCCAATGACGCCGATCGCGCCTTGACCCGGCTGATCTGCGAGGAGACGGACCGCATCGTCAAGCTGGTCGACCGGATGAGCGCTTTTTCCGACGGGCGGCCGATCGAGCGCGAAAGCATCAATATTCATGAAATACTTGATCACGTGAAGAAAGTCGCGCAAGTCGGCTTCGCGCGTCACATTCACTTTCGTGAAAATTACGATCCTTCGCTGCCGCCAGTGCTCGGCAATAGGGATCAACTCATTCAGATCTTCCTGAACTTGGTCAAGAACGCCGCCGAGTCCATCGGCGAGGGGAGCGACGACGGCGAGATCGAATTGTCGACCGCCTTCCGGCCGGGCGTGCGCCTGCAAACGCCCGGCTCGCGCGCGCCGGTCAGCCTGCCGCTCGAGTTTTGCGTTCGCGACAACGGGCCCGGCGTCGCCGAAGAAGTATTGCCCTGTCTATTCGACCCGTTCGTCACGACAAAAGTGTCAGGAACTGGCCTTGGACTTGCATTAGTGGCGAAGATAGTTGGCGACCACGGCGGCACTATCGAATGTGAATCCAGTTCGCGCCGCACGACGTTCAGGGTTCTCATGCCGATGTATGCGCCTCGCGACGGTCGAGGGGTAACGCGCCGCTGAGGCCGGAGCCTTCGTAAGTGGAGCAGACGCGGGCCTCGACCTGCTTATGCTGCGGCGAAACTAAAGATCGAGCGCCGCTCGGGGTTCATCAAATGCGACATTGGTCGAATGCGGTGGCGCCGCCGGGCGGGCGTCCGCATATTGGAGAAAATAGCTTCCGAAGATCAGAATGCCGTGGCGACCCTCATGCGCCGGATCCGCCCCTTGGCCGGCGCGGGCCCACACAATATGTTTGCGCCGATTTTTCGCCTGCAGGAGACGCCTTGTGATGGCTACCGGAAATATCCTCATTGCTGACGATGACAGCGCCATTCGCACAGTCTTGAGCCAGGCCTTGTCGCGTGCGGGCTATGACGTGCGCACCACGGGCACGGCGGCGACGCTCTGGCGCTGGGTTCAGTCGGGCGACGGCGATCTCGTCATCACTGACGTCGTCATGCCGGACGAGAACGCTTTCGAGCTTCTGCCCAAAATGAAGAAGCTGCGCCCGGACCTGCCTATCATCGTCATGAGCGCGCAGAACACCTTCATGACGGCGATCAAGGCGTCCGAGCGCGGCGCTTATGACTATCTGCCGAAGCCATTCGACCTAAGGGAATTGGTTTCGATCGTCGGACGCGCGATGAGCGAGCCGAAGAACCGGGTCAGGGCCGAGCGCAGTGAAGAGCTGGAGGGAATGCCGCTCGTCGGGCGCTCGCCCGCCATGCAAGAGATCTATCGCGCCTTAGCGCGGCTCATGCAGACGGATCTCACGGTCATGATCACGGGCGAGTCCGGCACCGGCAAGGAGCTAGTCGCGCGCGCGCTGCATGATTACGGCAAGCGCAAGAAAGGCCCATTCGTCGCAATCAATATGGCGGCGATTCCGCGCGATTTGATCGAAAGCGAATTATTCGGCCACGAAAAAGGGGCATTCACCGGAGCCAACCAGCGCTCCGCCGGGCGTTTCGAGCAGGCGGAAGGCGGGACCTTGTTCCTTGACGAGATCGGCGATATGCCGATGGAGGCGCAGACCCGGCTCCTGCGCGTGCTTCAGCAAAGCGAATATACGACGGTCGGCGGCCGCACCTCGATCAAGACCAATGTCCGCATCATCGCCGCGACCAACAAGGATCTGCGCATTCTGATCCAGCAAGGGCTGTTCCGCGAAGACCTGTTCTTCCGCTTGAACGTCGTGCCTTTGCGTCTGCCGCCTCTGCGCGAGCGCACCGAAGATATCGGCGATCTTGCGCAGCATTTCTTCACCCTCGCCGCAGCCGAAGGCTTGCCGCTCAAACATATCGAACCCGACGCCCTCGAACGAATGAAACGCTATCGCTGGCCGGGCAATATCAGGGAGCTCGAAAACCTCACCCGAAGGCTGGCCGCCCTCTACCCGCAGGAATCGGTCACGGCGCAATTGGTCGATGCGGAACTCGCCGTCGACGCTTCCGCCTTGGAGCCGGGCTTCCCTGCATCGGCCAATGGAGGCGCGGGCCGCGTCCGCGACAGCGAGCAAGGAACGACGCTCGCGAGCGCTGTGGAGCAGCATCTTTCCGAACTTTTCCGGGGGCATGGCGACGCTCTGCCGCCGCCCGGCCTCTATCATCGCGTCTTGCGCGAGTTCGAATATCCTTTGATCTCCGCCGCGCTAGCGGCCACGCGTGGCAATCAGATCAAGGCGGCCGAGCTTTTGGGCTTGAATAGAAATACGCTGCGCAAGAAAGTCCGCGACCTCGACATCAGGCTGATGCGCTCGCCACGATAAGTTGGCCAAGCGCCAACCAGACCGATTTGCCTTTTGGAGGGGGCGGTCCGCAAGGGCCGCCCCCTCATTTTATCTCTTGAAGGCGGAGAAATATACGGTTATTTTATGTTAAATAAGAATATGCCACCCCTAATTTCCAAGCGACTTATTCGCCTGCGCGGCAAAAATCATTGACCAATTTTCCTTTGGAAGGAAATATAGCCCTGGAAATGTCGTAATTATGCAACAGTGTGGCAGAAACGCAACCAAAACTACTCGATTTTTTTGAACGAATCTAATAAACATATTCCAATTTTTTCTGATGGCCAATGAACGGCGAACAAATGGCGCGAAACCTTTCGGCCGGATCGAATGGCGACCTTCGATTCACGATACGTTTCGGCGCGGCGGCTGTCGTCCTGTCCTTGCTCGTTGCGCTCGTCAGTTTTCTCATCTTCGCCGGCTTTACGCCGATTGCCCCGACCTCCAACGTCCTTCTGGTTCTTTTTCTCGCCAATGTTCTCGGCATTCTCCTGGTTTTTTGCTTCGTCCTCGCCGAGGCTTACGCGCTTTTCAAGGCGCGTCGGGCCGGGGTGGCCGCAGCGCAGCTGCACATCCGGATCGTCGGGCTTTTCTCTATTATCGCCGCGGCGCCGGCTCTCCTGATGGCTGGAGTCGGCTCGGTGACGCTTGACCGCAGCCTCAACCCATCTTTCATGCAGGACGGTAGGGGCTTCGTCTTGAACACGATCGACGCCGCGCGCCTGTTTCGGGAAGCCCAATGCAAGTCGCTTCTCCAGGAGGCAAGGCTTACGGCCGCCGATCTCGACCGCGCCAAGCTCATGTTCGAGGTCGACCGGCCGCTGTTTCGCGAGTTTTTCAGGTCGCGGGCACGTTTCCTTGGCTTCACTGCCGCCGCGCTCCTGAAGTCCAATGGCGAAACTATCGAGAAAATCGACACGGGCGCCCTATTTGGAAATGCTGTCGTGCGGCCGGAGGCCAGCGATTTCGACGATGCGCAGAAACACGAACCTTCTTGCTTGATTCTCGATGAAGGACGAACTTTCGTCGCCCTGAGCGCGCTCGCCTCTTTCCAGGACACGTTTCTTTATGTGGCCCGGCCGGTCGATCCCTTCACGGTCGAATTCGCCCGCGCGGCCGCGAAACTCGTTACGCTTTACGACGGTTTCGACAGCCATAGGCGCAGCATCCAGATCGCTTTTGCGACCGTGTTTATCCTGATCGCTCTGATCATGCTTTTGTCGGCGACTTGGCTCGGGCTCTCCTTCGCCAATCGCCTCGTCGCGCCAATCAGGCGCCTCATCGCCGCGGCCGATCAAGTCTCCTCCGGCAATCTCAATGTGCAGGTGGGCGTGCGCAAGTCCGAGGGCGATCTCGCCCATCTCAGCGAAACTTTCAACAAGATGACGTCGGAACTGCGCCTTCAGCAAAACCGCCTGATCGCCGCAAGCAATCTCATCGATGAGCGTCGCCTGTTCACGGAAGCCGTGCTCTCGGGCGTGCCGGTGGCCGTCATCGGCGTGGGGCCAAAAGGCGAAATCACTGTGGTGAACCCCTCTGCGGAACGACTGATCCCACAAAGTGGGGAAGGGCCGCCCGGCATTGTCGGTCAGCCGCTGGAGGCGGTTCTGCCGGAGGTCAAGGAGGCCTTTGACGAAGCTCGCTCGGGCCATGCGCGATTGGCGCAGGGACAGATTTCCCTTGCGCGCGACGGGCTCGAACGCCTTTTCAACGTCAGCATCACCAGCGGGCCGACGGAGCGCGCCGACAAGAGCTACATCGTGACGCTCGACGACATCTCCGATCTGGTGACGGCGCAACGGACGGCCGCTTGGGCCGACGTCGCGCGGCGCATCGCGCATGAAATCAGGAATCCTTTGACTCCGATCCAGCTCTCCGCCGAGCGGCTGAAGCGCAAATATGGGCGCCTGATCGTACAAGACCGCGATATTTTCGACCAATGCACTGACACGATCGTGCGCCAGGTCGACGACATCAAGCGTATGGTGGACGAGTTTTCGGCTTTCGCGCGCATGCCGAAAGCGCGAGTCGAACACGATGACCTCGGCGAATGCGTGCGCCGCGTTCTATTCCTGATGCGCGTCGCCCATGCGGACATTGTATTTGAGGAACATTTACCCGATCATCCACTCCAAGGGCGCTTTGATCGTCGGCTGCTTTCTCAAGCCTTGACGAACATCGTCAAGAACGCGATCGAGGGCATAGCCGCCTATGCAGGGGATACGAGCTTCGAGGGTCACATTTCAGTGACCCTTTCCGTCACGGGACGGACCATTGCGATCGATGTGATCGACAATGGCAAGGGCTTCCCTCGCGAAAATCGGCAGAGGCTGCTCGAGCCGTATATGACGACCCGGGCGGAAGGGACAGGACTAGGCCTTCCTATCGTCGCGAAGATTCTCGCCGATCACGGCGGCGGCCTCGAGCTGCGCGACGCCCCCGATGGGCGCGGGGCTTGGGTCAGACTCTATTTTCCTTGGAGCGACGAGACGCAGAATTTCGCCGATGAATCGGATCAAGCCGCGGCTGTCGCGGCGCAGAGAAAATCGTGAAGGGTCTCATGGCGAGCGATATCCTGATCGTAGACGACGAAGCCGATATCCGGGACATTGTGTCCGGAATTTTGTCGGACGAAGGCCATGGCGCGCGCACGGCGAAGAATTCCGACGAGGCGTTGGCCGCAATCGAAGCAAGGCGTCCCAACCTTGTCTTTCTCGACATCTGGCTCCAAGGCTCGCGCCTTGACGGGTTGCAGCTGCTGAAGATCATCAAGGAGCAGAATCCGATGCTCCCAGTGGTGATGATCTCCGGTCACGGCAATATCGAGACCGCGGTCTCCGCGATCAAGCTCGGCGCCTATGATTTCATCGAAAAGCCTTTCAAGGCGGACCGTCTTGTTCTCGTCGCCGAGCGTGCGCTCGAGGCTTCCCGTCTTAAGCGCGAGGTCATTGACCTTCGCGCCCGCGCCGGCGCCATCAACCGGATCATCGGCAAATCGACCGCCATTAATCAGCTGCGTCAAGTGATCGAACGCCTTGGTCCGGCCAATTCGCGAATCCTCATTACCGGCGCGCCGGGCTCCGGCAAGGAACTCGCGGCGCGGACGATTCATGAAGCCTCCGCGCGCGCCAGCGGCCCCTTCGTCGTCATCAACTCGGCGACGATCGCGCCCGAAACAATGGAAATCGAGCTTTTCGGCGTCGAAGGCAAGGAGGGCCGCAGCCGCAAGGTCGGCGCGCTCGAAGAAGCCCATGGCGGCACGCTCTATCTGGACGAGATCGCGGATATGCCGCGGGAAACCCAAGGCAAGATCCTGCGCGTGCTGGTCGAGCAGAATTTTCAGCGCGTCGGCGGAACGACCCGCGTTTATGTCGACGTCCGAATACTCTCTTCGAGCTCTCGCGATCTCGCTGCGCTCATTGCAGACGGATCTTTTCGCGAGGATCTGTTTCATCGTCTCGCCGTCGTGCCGGTTCGGGTTCCATCGCTCTCGGAGCGCCGCGAGGATATTTCGGAGCTTATTGCGTTTTTCATGGAGCAGGTTTCGGCCACGACCGGAATGCCGCGCCGGGCGATCGCCGATGACGCGATGGCCGTTTTGCAGTCGCATGACTGGCCCGGCAACATCAGGCAGCTGCGCAACAATGTGGAGCGCCTGATGATTCTCGCCGCCGGCGACCCCGAGGCTGAGATCACCGCCGACATGCTGCCGGCTGAAATTGGCGCGCTTGTCCCTTCGACGCCGAACGGCGCCGGCGGCGAAAAGCTGATGAGCCTTCCGTTGCGCGAGGCGCGCGAGGTTTTCGAGCGCGAATATCTTGTCGCGCAAATCAACCGTTTTGGCGGAAATATTTCACGCACGGCCGAATTCATTGGCATGGAGCGCTCGGCCCTGCACCGCAAGCTGAAATCGCTCCGGGTCGACTAAGACTTGGCGAGACGCAAGCACTCTGGCGCCAATTGAACATGCCAAAAATTGGCTGTTTGCAACCGACATTCCCACGCGATGCAGCTGACGAGCGGGAGACAATCAACCCGCAGGGAACGCGCCATCGGCGCCGAGGCGCCAATTCTGCCAGTCAAAGAAATATGGAGACTCTAGATCTCTATAAAACACCATTGCGTAATGGTGCGCCATCTTTATATAGATTTTCTCTCAAACTACGCCGCTTCCAGCCTATTTCTTGCGACGAGTCCGTCCCAGATTCTTGTTCAGCGCGCTCTGAGCAAGCAAGTCATGACGCTTGATGGAATATCTCATGCTTTATCGACTGTTCATTTTCCTTAGAGACAATATTAGAAAATTTCCATTATTGCACTTCTATGTATGGAACTTGCGCAAGGCCATTTGGCGATTGCAGTCTATCGGCGAGCGGAGGCGTCCGATCGTCGACGGCGGCCCAGTGCTCGCCGAAGCTATTCGGACCAGGCGGCCGCTGGCGGTTGGGAAATTGGGCTTCACGGAATCATTGGGCTTGAATCATTTTTTTAAACGAACTGCGGCGCGCTCGGAAAACCGGGAGCCGCCTTTATATCCGCCTTATGCATCGGATACTTTGTTTGTTAATTCTGGGGTATTTCCACAACAGGACGTTATATTCGATAAATTTGTCGAGATTTACCAAGACGCAGTTGGAGAAATGGATGTATTAATTTCGTGGCATATTCGAGGAGAGCTGGGACTGTTAAACAGATTAGCTCCTTTCGCCACATTGATTCGATGGGGAACCTTAGAGCCTTTCTTATCAAATGAACCATGGAGCTTTATGCTCGAAGGTAAGCGTGTTTTAGTTATTTCTCCTTTTATCAAAAGCATCCAACAGCAATATGCACGGCGGACGGAGATTTGGAAGGATAAGCGCGTTTTACCGAAATTTACGCTTCTTACTATTCAGTGCCCTTTTAGCGCGGGCCTCGCCTCGCCTAAGCACTCCGATTGGATGGCGGCTCTCGATGATTTGAAGGCGCAAATGGATGCGGTGGATTTTGACGTCGCTTTAATCGGGGCCGGCGCGTTTTCCTTGCCCCTCGCTACACATGCCAAACGGCGCGGCAAAGTGGGAATTCATTTGGGTGGGCCACTTCAAGTTCTGTTTGGAGTCTATGGTAACCGCTGGAAGGACAATAAAGAGTTTCAGCCCTACTTTAACGATAGTTGGGTGCGACCAGACAAGACTGAGACCCCTGAAACGGCTCAAAAAAATGAAAATGCTTGTTACTGGTAGGTCGTATTCGACATGCTTGCGCGCCATGGGCTGCGTGAACTGAGTAGATCGTTCAAGACCATTGCGAGGCTTTACAAAGGACCTCAATCGGGCCAGATGGGGCGTGTGACCTCGACCCTCCCTTCCGCTCCGCCGCGAATAGTCGCAGAGCCCATTTCCCACCTCGCGCTGTTCAGGGCCTTCTTCAAGCTCGGCCTCATCGGCTTCGGCGGCGTGGCCGGCTGGGTGCGGCAGATCATCGTCGTGGAGCGCGGCTTTCTCGACGAGCGCGAATTTGCCGAATGGCTTGGGTTCGCCAGCGTCTTGCCGGGCGCCAACACGGTCAATTTGGCCGTCATGCTCGGCGACCGTCACCAAGGAGCTTCCGGCGCCATGACCGCGCTGCTCGGTCTTCTCATGGCGCCAATCATTATCCTCATCGGGGTCGTTTCGCTCTTCGATCGCTTTGCGAGCCTCCCCGACGTAAGCGCGGCGATCGGCGGGGCGGCGGCCGCGACCGCCGGACTTGTCATCGGCAACGCCTATAAGATGATCCGGACGATCCGCACTGATATCTTGGCGATCCTCATTGCCGGACTGACCTTCGCGGCGACGGGGGCCTTGCATCTTTCCCTTGTCGCAAGCCTGACATTTATTGTCCCGCTCAGCCTCATTGTCTTTGTCGCGGCGGGGCGGCTACGTTGATGCCGTCGGTCCTGGGTCAGCTCGCCGTGACTTTCGCGCTTCTCTCGCTTGCAGCGGTCGGGGGCATGAACGCGACGCTGCCGGAGGTCCATCGCGAGGTCGTCGACATGCTGCATTTGATGGACGACGCGACCTTCGCAAAGCTGATCGCAATCGCGCAAATAGCGCCGGGTCCGAACGTTATCACGACCAGCGCAATTGGCTGGCATGTTGCGGGGCTCGCAGGTCTTTGCGTCACAACCCTGGCGATGATCTTGCCGTCCTCCCTGCTCGCGCTTTGCGCGGGCCGGACGATGCAGCGTTTTTCTTCCAGTTTGGCCATCCAAATTCTGAGAAAGGCTTTGGCGCCGGTGGCGGTCGGCCTCATGTTCGCGAGCGGTTACGTCATGGCGCAAGCGGCTGACCATAGCGGCTTGACGATTGCGATCACAGCGGTCATGACCTTGGTCGTTGGAGTCACGAGGCTGAACCCTTTGTGCGGCATTGCAGCGGGCGCGATTTTGGGGCTGGCGTCGGGCCGGTTCGGCATTTCCTTTTGAATCTGTGGAGACCGCAGCTGGGCAGAATTACCTATGTCAACGGCCGATATGTCGCGAGCCGCGACGCCATGGTCCATGTCGAGGATCGCGGCTATCAATTCGCCGATGGCGTCTACGAAGTTTGCGAGGTCTTTCATGGCGCGCTGATCGACGAACGGCGCCATATGGAGCGGCTCGCGCGGTCGCTGGCTGAATTGCAGATCGACGCGCCCATGGGGCAGGGCGCTTTGGCCATCGTCCTGCGCGAAATTATCGCGAGAAACAAAGTCGCGAATGGATATATTTACATCCAGGCGACGCGCGGCGTGGCTCCGCGCGATCACGCCTTCCCGCCGAAGTCCGTGCGGCCGAGCCTGGTCGTCACGGCGCGCATGGTCGATCCCGAAAAAGGCGACATGGCCGCGCGCAAGGGCGTCACCGTCGCGACGACGCCGGATCTTCGTTGGAAGCGGGTCGATATCAAGACCATTTCGCTGATCGCCAACGTGTTGGCGCGCCAAGCGGCGAAGGAGCGCGGCGCCTACGAGGCCTGGCTTATCGACGCCGACGGGATGGTCGTCGAAGGCGCGGCGTCAAACGCTTGGATCATCGATCGGTCTGGAACAATCATCACCCGCCACATCGATCATTTCGTGCTACGCGGAATTACTCGAACGACGTTAATTGATATTATCGAGACGGAGGGGCTGAGGCTGGAGGAAAGATGCTTCAGTCTCGACGAGGCCTTCGCGGCGCAGGAGGCTTTCATTACGGGCGCAACCACGCTCATCATGCCCGTGATTGGCATCGATGGGCGCAAGATTGGCGCAGGCGCGCCCGGCCCACTAGCACAAAGATTGCGGGCGATTTTTCATGACACAGCTGCGAGAACGCTTTAAGCTTCTGATGATAGACGGTTAGCCATATTTTTCAAACAAATTTGCGATAATCATCCCAGATAGGTCTAGCATGCCGCTAGCGGCCTCTTCTATATCACCCAACCTCAAGCGAAACAGCGCCTTGCGCTTAGCTTATAAAGAGAAATTCGCGCCGATCAGCGCGCCATGAACATAATAGGATTTTACGATGGCGGCAGATCGGCCCCAGAATCTCCAAGACACTTTTCTCAATTTTGTGCGCAAGAACAAAGTTCCTCTGACGATTTTCCTGGTCAATGGAGTGAAGCTCCAGGGAGTCGTCACCTGGTTCGATAATTTCTGCGTCCTGCTACGCCGTGACGGACATTCTCAGCTTGTCTATAAGCACGCAATTTCGACGATCATGCCCGGACAGCCAATCCAGATGTTCGAGTCCGGCGAGGATGGTGGCCAAGCCAGCCCGTAGAATATTTTTCTAAAAATTGGTTTTTTCATGAAGAAACTAAGTTCAGCCACCATATACGGTTGGGCTGCGAACAAGTCCGTCGAGGCCCATTGGAATAAAAATTGCCCAAGCAAGCGTAATTAGATAGGAGACGAGCATCGCAGTCCAAGCAACGATTATGGGTCCGGCGCCAACGATTAAATCGGAGCGCGCTCCTGCCGGGCGCACGCGCGCAATAGTGATTGGCCCTTATTCCAGCGAGAGATCAGGCCGGAGCATTACCCGAGCTGGCTCCCCCACGCCGCCTCGGACGCGCGCCCAAGATGCGCGTCTTGCAGAAGCGCAGGGCCTGGCGGAAGCTATCGATCTCGACATCGTCGCTGCAAAAAACATCCTCCTCAGGGAGATCCATCCGGGAAGTTTCCTCGGCAAAGGCAAGGTCGCCGAGATCGCCGATCTGACAAGCGCGGAAGAGGTTGAGCTCGTCATCATGGACTGCGCACTATCGCCGGTGCAGCAACGCAATCTCGAAAAGGCGTTTACGGCCAAGGTGATCGACCGGACCGGACTTATCCTTGAAATCTTTGGCCGCAGAGCGAGAACGCGCGAAGGCGCGCTCCAGGTTGAGCTTGCGCATCTGGCCTATCAAAAGTCGCGTCTGGTTCGCTCTTGGACCCACCTCGAACGCCAGCGCGGCGGCTTCGGCTTCCTCGGCGGTCCCGGCGAAACCCAGATCGAGACCGATCGCCGACTCATTCAAGAGCGCATGAGTCGAATCGAACATGAGCTGGACGGCGTAAAACGGACCCGCGGCCTGCATCGAAAGAGTCGGCGCACCGTCCCTTATCCAATTGTCGCGCTTGTCGGCTACACCAATGCCGGCAAATCGACGCTTTTCAACCGGCTGACTCAGGCCGACGTTTTCGCTGAAAGCATGCTCTTCGCCACGCTCGATCCGACATTGCGAGGCGTGACTCTCCCGCATGGCGGCGAAATGATCCTGTCGGACACCGTCGGGTTCATATCCGACCTGCCGACCATGCTCGTCTCCGCATTCCGAGCGACGCTCGAGGAGGTGCTTGAAGCCGACGTCATCCTCCATGTCCGCGACATTGCGCATGAGGACGCGGAGGCGCAGCTTGCGGATGTCGAAGCCATCCTCGCGGATCTCGGCATCGACCCATCTGACGATCGCCGTTTGATGGAAGTTTGGAACAAGGCCGATCTTCTCGATGAGGACAGGCTCGCGGCGACCCGAAACGGCGCGCGGCGCCGGCCAGCCAATGCTACGCCAATTATCGTTTCGGCGCTGACGGGGCAGGGCCTTGACGAGCTCGGCGCCGCGATCGAGGGCCGCCTCGCCATTGGCCGGATCGTCTTCGATATTGCGCTCGATCCCGTCAATGGCCAGGGTCTCAACTGGCTGTATGAAAACACCGAAGTCATGCGCAAAAGTACGGCTGCGGATGGGGCCGTCCATCTGACGGTTCGGGTAGCGCCGGAGCGCGCCGAGCCGGTTCGACGAAAGTTCTTTCCCTCTATAGTCGAGCAGACGTAGAAGGGCGGCAAGCGGCTTAGCTCCCGGCGGCGCTCCGCCCGGCTTAAAACTTAAGATCCAGCTTGCTTTTCTTGGATCTTGGCTTCAATCCAAAGCGTATCCATCTCGTCCAAAGTCGCGGCGCCGAGCGCAATGCCTTTGGCCGCAAGCTGCTCTTCGATGAAGCGAAAACGCCGCTCGAACTTGGCGTTGGCGCGGCGGATGGCGGATTCCGGGTCGGCTTGCGCATGCCTTGCGAGATTTGCCACCGTGAAAAGCAAATCGCCGATCTCTTCTGCGATAGCCTCCGGCTCGCCAGCTTCGATCGCGGCTTCGATTTCGTCGGTTTCCTCGCGGATCTTGGCGATCACCAAGAGGGCGTCATTCCAATCGAAACCGACGCTCGACGCCTTCGCTTGCAGTTTTACGGCGCGGGTCAAGCCGGGCAGGGCAAGCGCAATATTGTCGAGGAGGCCATTTTGCAAAGCGACCTCTCCGACGCCCTCTTTGGATCCAGCCCTCTTCCGCGCGGCGTCTTTCGCGGATCTTTCGTCGGCCTTGATTCGCGCCCAAAGCGCTTTGACTTCCTCAGGAGCGAGATCTTGCGCCTCGCCGAATACATGCGGATGGCGCCGGATCATTTTCTCCGTGATCGCCTCGACCACGCCGCCGAAATCAAAAGCTCCGCTCTCTTCGGCGATGCGAGCCTGAAAAACTACCTGAAGGAGGAGGTCCCCCAGCTCTTCCCTTAACTCCGCCATGTCCCCGCGCGCGACGGCGTCAGCGACCTCGTAGGCTTCCTCGATCGTAAAGGGGGCAATGGTCTCGAATGTCTGCTCGAGATCCCAGCCGCATCCGGTCCCTGGGCTACGCAGGGAAGCCATGATCTCAAGGAGGCGATTGACATCGCGGGATGGCTGCATGGGGCGAAGGCCGCGACGATCGAGAGAGAGAGGAAGCAACCTCCCTCTCTCGTCCGCGACAAAGTCCAGCGGCGCTTTCGCTCAGTCCAGCGAAAGCGACAAGGCCTCGCGCCCTTTCGGCGTGTCCACAACCTGCATCGTCACCGGCTGGCCTTCGGCCAGATGCTGAACGCCGGATGGTCCGAGGATAGAAATATGGACGAAGACGTCTTTGCCTCCGTCGTTCGATTGCACGAACCCGAAGCCCTTGTTGTCATCGAACCATTTGACCGTCCCGGTGACCGAAACGGCGGTGGATGGGTCCGGAGCGCGACGTTGCGGCCGCGGCGCATCGCCGAAGGAGCGCGGCTGCGGCGCCCGCTCCGCCGCTCCGGCCGTATCGACCTCGAGGACCCGAGTCACTTGCGCGCCCTTGATGCTATTGCTGACGTTCACCTTCAGCTTCGCGCCAGGCGGAACCGTCTCGTATCCAGCCGCCTGAAGCGCGCCGATATGCAGGAAGGCGTCGCCCGTTCCATTACCCAATTCGACAAAGCCGAAGCCCTTGTCGCCCTTGAACCATTTGACGACTGCGTCGATGGCGGGACCGCTCATAGGCGCAGCCAGTTCAGGACCGCCGCCGCTTCCGCCGCCAAAGCTCGGCCGTTGTGGGCGGCTCTGCCTTGGCAGATCGTAGGGTGAGGGCCCATCGTCATCGAAGCCGCGCTTCTTGGGTCCCCGGAAATCTCTACCTTTGCTCATGATGTGCCTGCTCGTCTCCGCCTACAACCGCCCCGCGCCCCGATCCGGCGCCATCGGCCGGCTGGCATTGTCTACTTTCGCCACGCGATACATCTTTAAGTCTCGCGTTTGCGCCTACGCCAAAAGGCCAGCAACCCGAGGGCGCCAGCCATATGTCTCGAAGATGGTATTCGATCTGAATGCCGATAGTCCTGTGCTGGACCAAACATATCAACAGTTGGGGGTGTTGGCTAGACTCATAGCCACAGTTTGAAACAGTCTGCGCAGAAAAAAACATCTCGAAAAATGCCCCGACCACGCCAGTTACGAGCCCTTTTGGGCCATTGCGCGCATAGATATGATTCGCATAATCAATATTATGGAACCTACACCGGCGACTCTCTCAAGAGGCGCTTGTTCAAGTGAAATCAACGAATTCAGCTTCGATCAAGGCGAAGCTGCGGCCAGACGAAAACCTCAGGCGACGATTTGCATTCCGTCGAAAGCCGGTTCGACATGCGGCGGCAGCTCGGCCTTCAGGCGCTCGAAATCGAGGTCCGTGTGAAGATTGGTGAGAATGGCGCGCTTGGGCTGCAGCTTGGCGATCCAGCTCAAGGTCTCCGGCAATGAGAAATGACTGGGATGCGGCGTATAGCGCAAGGCGTCGACGATCCAAAGATCGAGCCCCTCGAGCAATGCGCGGCTCTCTATCGGGATCGCGTTGAGATCGGGCGAATAGGCGATATTGCCAAAGCGAAAGCCGAGCGCGTCGATTTCGCCATGTTCGAGCCGGATTGGCAAGGCGCTGATCGGGCCGCCCGGACCTTCGATCGTGACGAGTTCGCCATCAAAGAGGCGATGCTCGTTCAAAAGGGCCGGATATTGGCTTCCTGGCGGCGTCTCGAAAATATAGCCGAAGGTGAGGCGCACGACAGCCGAGGTTGGCGCATCCATATGCAGATTGATCTTGCGCCTAGCCATGATGACCAAAGGCCGGACGTCGTCAATGCCATGCGTGTGGTCGGCATGCGCATGCGTGAGTAAAATCCCGTCGAGACGGGCAATGCCCACCGCCAGCAATTGTTCGCGAAGATCCGGCGACGTGTCGACGAGCACCTGCGTCTTGGCTCCGGCGTCGCCCGTTCGTTCGACCAGGATGGAGCAGCGCCGCCGGCGGTTTTTCGGATTGTTCGGATCGCAGGCGCCCCAGCCTTGCCCGACCCGCGGAACGCCGCCCGAAGACCCGCAGCCGAGAATCGTGATCGCGAGGCTCATGCGGCCTCCCCGCGCGCCAAATCCGGAGGCGGCATTCTATCGAACAGGTGCAGCGCATTGGCGCTTGTCTCCGCCGCCAATCTGTCGGCCGTGAGGCCCTTCAGACCGGCGAGAACCTCGGCGGTCGCCGCGACAAAGGCCGGCTCGTTGCGCCGTCCCCGGTGCGGAACCGGCGCCAAAAACGGCGCGTCGGTCTCGACCAGAAGCCGATCGAGCGGCACGGCGCGCGCGATCTCCCGCAGTTCGTCCGATTTCTTGAAGGTCAATACGCCGGAAAAGGAAATATAGAGGCCGAGCGAAAGCGCAGTCTCCGCAAACATGAGCGACGAGGTGAAGCAGTGGAGAAGGCCTTTGAAAGGCCCCTTCCCCATTTCATCCTTAAGGATCGCGGCGACATCCGCGTCTGCGTCGCGGGCGTGAATGACGACCGGCAGGCCGGTTTGCCGGGCCGCGGCGATATGGGTGCGGAAAACCCGGTCGGCTTTGTCGCGCGGCGTCCGGTCATGATGATAATCGAGGCCCGTCTCGCCGATTCCGACGCATTTTGGATGTTGCGCCAACTCTACCAGGCGATCCAGCGTCGCTTCCGCGCCTTCATCCGCATATTCGGGATGGTCGCCCACCGTGCAGAAGACATCCGCATAGGCCTCGGCGAGCGCGCTGATCGAGGGGAACTGATCGATCTTTGTCGAGATCGTGATCATGCGCTGGACGCCGGCGGCGCGGGCGCGAGCCACGACGGCGTCGCGCTCCTCAGCGAAATCCGGGAAATCGAGATGACAATGACTGTCGATCAACATCGGCTGGCTCAATCATTTCTCTTCCGCTTCGACGTAACGCGGAAAAATTGGCGTCGGGACCGGCAAGGCGGCGCCCGGCGCTAGGGCTTTCGCGGCCTCCGCTTGGTCAAAGCCGCGCGCATCCGGGGCGACGCTTAGCAGATCGAGAAGTTTCGCCATCGAAGCCGGCATGAAAGGTTGCGTCACAATTGCGATTATACGCAATGCTTCCGCAGTTACGTAGAGAATCGTCTGCATGCGAACTGGATCAACTTTGCGCTTAACCCAGGGCTCTTCCGCCGCGAAATATCGGTTGGCCTCCGCGACGACGCGCCAGATCTCCGCCAGAATCACATGCAAGGCGTATTCCTGGATAGCCGCCCGCGATTTCGCCGGGAGCGCGGCGGCCTGCGCCAGAAGCGCGAGATCCGCCTCCGTCAGTTCCGCCGGCGCCGGCAATGTCCCACCGCAGTTCTTTTCGATCATCGACAAGGAGCGCTGCGCGAGATTGCCAAGATCATTGGCGAGATCGGCGTTGATGCGATTGACAATGGCTTCGTGCGAATAATTGCCGTCTTGCCCGAACGGCACTTCGCGCAAAAAGAAATAACGGAGCTGGTCGACGCCGTAATGTTCCGCCAAGGCGAAAGGATCGATCACATTGCCCACGGATTTCGACATTTTCTCACCACGATTGAACAGAAAGCCATGCACGACAATCTGCTTGGGCAGGGCGAGGCCGGCGGACATCAAGAAAGCAGGCCAATAGATCGCATGAAACCTCGTGATGTCCTTGCCAATTACATGCGCGTCGGCGGGCCAGAATTTCGCGCGCGCCGCGTCAGGATCGTGGAAACCCGTCCCGGTAATGTAATTCGTCAGGGCGTCGACCCATACATACATCACATGCTTCGAATCGCCGGGCACGGGAATGCCCCAGTCGAAGGTCGAGCGGCTGATCGAGAGATCGGTCAGGCCACGTTCGACAAAGGCGACGATTTCGTTGCGATATTTCTCCGGGGTCACGAAATCGGGTCGGTCGCGGTAGAGCTGGAGCAGCCGGTCCTGATAGGCGGAAAGCCTGAAATAATAGCTCTCCTCTTCTACCCATTCGACGGGCGCGCCAGTCGGCGCCAGCCTTGCGCCGTTTGATCCTTCGGTCAGTTCGGACTCGTCGAAGAAAGCCTCGTCGCGAATCGAATACCAACCGGGATATTTCGACAGATAGATGTCCCCGGCCGCAGCCATCCTGGTCCAGATTTCCTGGGCAGCGGCGCGATGGCGCTCTTGCGTCGTGCGCACGATATCGTCGGCGGGCGCGGCGAGAACATCTCCCATCGCCGCGAATTGCGCCGCGGTGCGATCGGCGAGCTGTTGCGGCGTCAGACCTTCCCTGGCGGCGGTCTGCTGCATTTTCTGGCCATGTTCATCCATCCCGGTGACGAACAAGACGTCATAGCCGTCAAGTCTCTTGATCCGGGCGATCGCATCGGTCGCGATCCGCTCATAGGCATGCCCGATATGGGGTGCGCCATTGGCGTAAGGAATGGCGGTCGTGATGTAAAAGCGAGGGCGGGCGGGCATGGATTGGAGTCTCAGGTTCGCGCGCGGCTAAACCATGCAAAGCATTTTCATGCCTTAGCTGGCGTCAGGATGAAGAAGCCTGAGCGGCCGCCGCCAGATCAGCGAAAATGGAGAAAACAAGAGGGCGCCTGTCGAGGTTGAGCGTCTCCGTCTCGCGCGCCGCCCCAGCCACTTTTTCCCATACCTCCGCGTAAGGCGCAAGCTGTCGCACGCGATCGCCGCCCTCGACCGAGGCCCCTCGGCGCACCCTTGCGTCGAGCCAGTCGAATACCGAGACAAGCATCGTGTCGTAATCATCATTATCGCGCGGCGCCACGCGATCGGCCAGAGCGTGCACCTGTCTCCAATCGATCGAGGGCAGCCTGTCCAGCATCCGGTGAAGATTGACGTCAAGTTCAACCCCGCCACTATTCAGGAGCCGGAGGACGTCATGCACGGAGCCTTGGCCGCGCGCGATCGCGCTCTTCAGCTCCGCCTCGCCAAGCGCGGTCCAAGGCGGACCAAGAGCCGTCACGACTTGAGCAATATCGGAAGGGCCAAGCGGCCTCAGCGCGATCTTGCTGGAGCGCGACCTGAGCGTCGCAAGCACGCGGTTCGGCTTATGCGCGACGATCAGAAAGAGCGAACGAGGCGGCGGCTCCTCGATGAGCTTCAAAAGCGCATTGGCGCCCGAAGGGTTGAGGTCCTCGGCGCTGTCGACAAGGCAGATCCTGTACCCGCCGCGTCCGGCCGCCTGCTGGAACATGTGAATGGCGCGGCGCACGTCATCGACGCGGATGTCGGTGAAATGCTTCTTGCTCTTCTCGTTCCAGGCCCGCCTCAATAGAAAAAGGTCGGGATGGGCGAGCGAGGCGACCTGGCGCGCGATAGGATCATCCTCGGCAACGAAGAGATCCGACGCCGCTTGGACAAAGGCGCTTGCCGGCTCGGGATGGGCGAGGAGGAAGCGGGCCAGCCTCCAGGCCAGCGTCGCCTTGCCGACGCCTGGTGGTCCGCCGATGATGAAGGCCTGCGGCAGACGTCCCGATCGATAGGATTGGAGAAGCTCGCCTTCAGCTTCAGCATGACCGAAAAGCGCGTAAGTGTCGCGCGGATGCGGCGCATCCCCATAACGATCCGCCTCGGGAGCCGCGTCGTCCGTCGCCGAAGCTCGCGGTCTAGGCGCCATGGGCGCGCTCCGCCGCCACAGGCCGAGCTATGAGCCGATAAGCGATGGCGTCCCAGATCGATTCCGCCACATCGGCTTCGGAGCGGGCAGCGTCGATCACAACGCAACGCGCCGATTCGGACGCAGCAATCTCCAGGAACGCCGCGCGTAGGCCTTGGTGAAATTCGAGAGTCTCGTTTTCGAAACGATCAAGCGTTTCTGCGGGCGTGCGCCGGCGCGCGGCGCGGGCTAGCCCTTCCTCGACCGGCAGGTCGAGAACAAAAGTGAGGTCGGGATATAATTCGTTCAAGGTCACTCGCTCGAGCGCGCGCAGGAAGCGCGGATCGAGCCTGCCAAGCGCGCCCTGATAAGCGCGCGTCGAATCCGCGAAGCGGTCGCTGACGACCCAGATCCCAGCCGATAAGGCTGGCTCGATGGTTTTATCGATATGATCGATCCTGGCCGCCGCGAAAAGGATCGCCTCGGCCGCGGGACCAAGCGGCTCGATAACGCCCGAAAGAAGCACTTTGCGCAGGATTTCAGCCCCTGGCGATCCGCCTGGCTCCCTGGTGCCGATAGCTTCGATCCCCGCTTGCCGCAAGCGTTCGAGAATATGCTTGATCTGGGTCGATTTGCCGGCCCCCTCACAGCCTTCAAGCGTGATGAAAGATCCGCGCCCTCTCGGCGCAGCAGCTTGCGCCGCCGCCTCGCTCATTTTTTGACGACATATTTGCGGAAAAGAACCGTGGCGTATTCGAGCCCGGCGTCCATCGCCCGGCGCGGCAATGAGCCAACCTCGACCGCAGCCGCCGTCTTCAAGGGCAGATCGAGCACTTCGGTCGTCCCGCGCATGATCTTCAGACGCGCGACCTGCTTGCCTTCCTCGATCGGCGCGGTCAGCGGGCCGGCGTAAACAATATGGCCGGTAAATTTCTCGCTTCCGGTTCGCGGCAGGAGAATTTTGACCTCCGAGTCGGCGACAAGCGGAACCTCCCAGACATTGCCGCCATAGACCTTAGCGCTGCCGATCGTCTCGCCCGCCTGAAAAATCGTCTTCGTGTCGAAAGACCGAAATCCCCACAGGAAAATCTTGCGAGCCTCGTCTGCGCGCTCCTTGGAGGTCTTAGCGCCATAAATGGCGAGGATCAGACGTTGGCCGTTCTGCACGGCGGAGCCGACAAGGCCATATCCGCTGGCGTCTATATTGCCGGTCTTAAGCCCGTCCGCGCCAAAGTCCATGGTCAGAAGCGGGTTGCGGTTTGCCTGCTTGATCTTGTTCCAGGTAAAATCCTTCTCGCCGAAATACTTATAGAGTTCGGGATAAGTCCGAACGACGTGGTTAGCCAAAAAGGCCATATCCCTCGGGGTCACCCTCTGCTCAGGATCGTCCCTGCCCCATGGGTTGGTGAAAGTGGAATGCGTCAATCCGAGTTCCCGCCCGCGCTTCATCATGAGCGTGGCGAAAGCGCCCTCCGAACCGCCGACTCCCTCTGCAAGCGCTATGGCCGCGTCATTGCCCGAGACAATCACCAGGCCGCGGATCAAATCCTCAACCCGGACGCGACTGTTGAGCGCGGCGAACATGCTGGAGCCGCGCGCCGGGGCGCCGCCGAAGCGCCAGGCGGATTCGCTCACCAGGAATTCGTCGTCGAGCTTCAACCGGCCTTCGGCGATCTCATGAAAGACGAGCTCCGCCGTCATGACCTTCACCGTCGAAGCGGGGATCACGGGCGCGTCGGCGTCCTTCTCGAACAGGACGCTCTGAGTGTCTGAATCGATCAGGATCGCATGCGGGACGCTGGTTTGAATTGCTTGAGCGGAAGCCGCATCGACACAGCCGATCGAAAGCATCAGAACCAGAGCGTATCGGACCAATGCCACAGGCCTCGAAGGCCGAGAGATCAAGAGCTGAGCGATCAAGCAAATCCCTTCCACGCTGCGCCGCCCCAGAAGATGAACGCCCTTCGATCACAATGGGTCGGCGCGGGTCGTTTTGCGAAAATTCTTTTGAATTCGGTAAGTTTCCCGGCCGGCCCCGCGATCGAGGCTAACCTCTTTAGCGAAGAGCTAAACCCTGCATCGGAAATGGTCCGAATTCAATGCCTCGCGAAGGGAATATCAGCGTAAATTGGCTTGTCGCGTCCGGACTGCAATCGGAACGCCGGCGCCGGGGATCGTGCCGAGATCGAATGGCCGCGCCGGGGGCAACGGCGCCGCCGCCTCAGCGAAGGGACGGCTGACCGGGGTTGGAACGGGCCCAGAGACCGAGGCGTCGCCTCCCCCTCGCGCGCCGCCTTCATCGCGAATCGGCTCAGCCGAGGCCGTTCGCAGAGGCGCACTTTCGGCGAGCATCATGCGCCCCTGCCCGGTCCGGCCGTCGAGCGTCGCCGGTCCGTCCATACGCAAGGTCGCCACCAATTTAGTGTCGTCGGATCCCTCGAGCCCCGCGGGCCCTATATATTCCACCTTGACCCGCGCCGTCCCCGAACTGCGGAAATCCAGGACTTCGGCGGTCTTGCGCGACACGTCCATGATGCGGCTCGAGTCGAATGGGCCGCGATCGTTGACGCGCACGATCATCGAGTAATGATTGCGCAGATTTGTGACCCGCGCATAGCTCGGCAATGGCATGGTCGGATGCGCCGCCGAAATCGAGTCGATGTCATAGACTTCGCCATTGGCGGTGCGCCTGCCATGGAAAGCGTCGCCGTACCATGAAGCCAGTCCAACCGCGGCATATTGTTTCGCGCTGGGGTAATAGGTGTGTCCGGCGACCGAATAGGGCTTGCCGACCATATAGGTCCCGCCGCCGCGCGGCACCGGCTCGCCGTAAGCGACGACGCGCGGGCTCGCTTGGCCATAGATGGAGGACGGGAAATATTCTTTTGAATGGGCGACGCGTTGAACCGGCGGCTGCTGCGCGCATCCGCCGAGGCTGAAGGAAGCGCTTCCCGCCAGTCCGACGACCAAGAGGCTACGCGGCGCGCTGGACGCAATGCGGAGAGGGCCAAATTCCACAGGATTCGACAAGATGGCGGCGAGACGGTCCGATGAGAGGCGCCAAAGCCGTTTTGCCCGCATTGGGAATTCCCCCTCGGTTCCCGGAGTTTGGCCCGTTGCGCGGGCGTGTCGCCTAAATTTGCCCAAAGATTTGGAGCAACCGAACCAGATCTTCGCATCCCATCAGTTGCCGAAGGCTTAAAGCCGGGGCAACGCTTGGCAATTAGCATCAAAGACCTGGAGAATCCGACTTAAATTTGACGCCGGCCAATTTCGATTCGGCCGCATATGTGTGAAGGAGCACGAAAAATTCTAAGATAATCAATATGTTATGCAGATAGGCAACACTCGGTGCGAATCAGTCTTCGGCAATGGCTAATTGACCTCGCCCTTTTGGCGCGGCAATGCTCTATAGCCGCGAAGGAATAGCTTTTCGCGCTCAGGTTCTGTTACAAATAAAGAAGATCCAGCAATCAGGCCGCGCCTATGCCCCTTATGGATATTTTTGATCGTCCGGCGGCCGCGCGCCGCCTCATGATTTGCACCGGCCCCTGCTGCAACAGCACCGGCGCGGCGCAGGCTTTTCTGGACGAATTGCGGGCGAAGCTCCTCGACGCAAGGCTCGACGAGGAAATGATTGGGGAGGCCTCCTGCGTTCGGCGCTCCTGTCTCGGCAAATGCACCGGCGAACCTTTAGCCTATGTGCATCCGGACGGCGTCTGGTATCGCCAGCTTTCGAGCGACAATCTTTTGCTTATTTTGCGCAGCCATGTGCTGAACCAACGGCCCGTGCCCGAACTGATCCTCGAAGAGGACGCGTGAAGGAGCGGCGATCCGGCGTTCAGCGGTCTTAAATTAGTTCATGTGAAAAATGGCGAAACTCTCTATTTTTCCGACAGAAAATGGCAAGACTGGCCCGCTCGACGGACCGTTTACGATATTGGTCGAAAATTCAGGCGCGGGAGGCGAGGCAAGCGGCGAAACCGAAGTTCTGGAGATCGTCATCGGCTTCGTCCGCACCGTCGCCGCCGGCGTATCCTGCTACAATCGGAAAGCGTTGGAAGATTCGAGCAATCTGAACTCCTATGCCGGCGAATGTTTCGAAGAGTTGAAGGCGGAAGCGCCCGAGGCGGCGGCGCGGCTCGAGAACCTGACAATCGATTGCAGCCGGCTTTCCGAGTCCCTCAGGGATCATCCGATCTGGCGACTGGATCGCGCCATCCTGCGCACGCTCCCTGGAGCGGATTTCATCGATTGAAATCAAGCGACAGGCGCGGCCAAAAAATCGTTTAGTTGGGCGCTTAACGCCTGAAGATCTTTCGTCTCGCATTCCCAAATGACCAGCACATTCCAGCCGGCCTCGGTAAGCGCGGCTCGCGCATTGGCGTCGCGCTCCTTATTGCGCGCGATCTTGGCGCGCCAATAGTCGGCGTTTGTCTTGGGCGCGCGATCGCCCCGCTTGCAGTCGTGGCCATGCCAAAAACAGCCATTCACAAAGATCACTTTTCGCCGTCGGGCAAAGACGAGGTCCGGTCGCCCAGGAAGGTTGCCGCAATGGAGGCGAAACCTGAAGCCGAGACGATGCGCCAGCGAACGGACGATCATTTCCGGCCGCGTGTTCGTCGATTTCACCGCGCGCATGATGGCGCTGCGGACCGGATCAGTCGTCGAAGTCTTGCTCACGGAGTTTGATGCTTCGCCCCTCCTCATGCGGCCGCTTGAACGGACGCGCCCCGACGAGCAAGGATCGGCTCAAGCAAATGTTCAGCAATGTGCCGAACGACTGGAACGGCGACGCCGTCGCCGGTCAGATGATAGGCCTCGTTATAGTTCTCCGGCAGCATGTATTCGTCGGGCAAGCCCATCAAACGCGCGGTCTCGCGCGCGGAGATCAGCCGCGCGTTCACGCTCTCGCCTTCGACAATAAGAAGCAATTGACGGCTGGAGCCCCCTGCCGGCGTGCGCAGGCAGCCGGAGAGGTCGTCAAAACGCACTTCCGCGCGTTGGATCTTGGCGCCCTTCTCATCCAGGCGCGTGCGCCGATAGACGCAGCCGACCATGCGACGTCCCGCCAATTTCGCTTTCTCGACCTTCAAGCGATTGACGTCGCTCATGAGCGCGAGAAGGCGGCGCGTCTCGGCCTTAGTGCGCCAGGCGACATCTACGGGATCTTCTTCAATTAAATCCGAAAGCCCAATATTGCGCGCCGCAGGACGAGGCATATCCCAACAGATCCAGGACTCCTTGATCGGCTGCGGCAATGAGTTGACGGCGTCCTGGAGCCCCCGGGAATGCCAAATGGATGGAAAGGCGGCCCGCAACCCTTGCGGAATTTGCAAATCCTTCCGCACGCCAATCACGAAAAGGCGCGGGCGCGATTGCGGAAGGAACAGAGCCGCGTCGACGATGATCGCGCCATAAACATATCCGGCGTCGTGGAAATGTCCGCAAATGGCTGCGAAATCTCGGCCCTTGTGGGAGGTCACCGCCCCGTTCACGTTCTCGAGTACGATGAGATCCGGCGCGCGGCCTTCCGCGATCAAGCCGTTCATCAGCTTCCAGAAGGCGTAGAACGTCCCGCTCCGCTCCCCGTTCAGGCCAGCGCCGACGCCCGCCAGGGAGAGATCCTGACAGGGAAAAGACGCCCAAGCCAAGTCGGCTTTCGCCTTGGGAAGATCCGCCGTCGTCAGCAGCCTTATATCGGCGGTCTTAAGTTCGCGGGAGCCCCAGTTAAGACGGTAAGAGGCGCTCTTCTTCTCGTCGAAATCATTCGCGAAAAGGCATGTCCAGGCAGGGCCGAGACCCGCCCGCGCCATGCCCCCGCCGGCAAAGAATTCGTAAAACCCGCGCACGTCCATGCTCCCCCAGGGCCGACTATGCGCGCGATTGGCCGATTCGCGAACCCTCCAGGGACGGACTTCAATTCGCGCCAAATTGAGCGTCGCGCGAATTGCGGCGACCTCTCGGGGGATTGGCGACCCCGGCAGGGCTCGAACCTGCGACCTGCCGCTTAGAAGGCGGCTGCTCTATCCAGCTGAGCTACGGGGCCAGGCCGTTTGCGTCTCGCGCTCAATGGGTCCATTGGCCGATACGCGTGAACTTGAAATTATCCGAATAAGACAGAATCTTGCGCGAGCTAGGCTTTTCCTCCTCGACCCGATAGGCGAGGCCGCTCCTCTCGGCGTAGGCGATCGCTTCTTCCTTGTCGCCGAACGTCAGCCGCACCTGGCTTTTCATGTCGCCTGAGCTTGTCCAGCCCATCAGCGGCTCAATCTGGCGGGCTTCCTCAGGCTCGAATTCGAGAACCCAAAGCTTGGCTCTCGCGGAGCCGGATTGGGTGGCGGTTTTGGCTGGGCGGTAGATCCGTGCGGTCATTGCGGCATCCAAGATTTCGAGCAAGTCCTCTATCGACAAAAGCGCGACGCGCATCGCGTGACCAGGATGGTCGGGGCAGCAGGATTCGAACCTGCGACCTGAAGTACCCAAAACTTCCGCGCTACCAGACTGCGCTATGCCCCGCCTGCCTTGGCCAAAATCCCTCGCCGCGCCTCTCGCTATCACGCGGCTCCAGCGCAAACAAGTTCGGCCGTCGCGCCTTCAAGATCGCGGCGGGCGATCAAGCCCTAACGCAGCCCAAATCGACGCCATTCGGTTCAGAAGACGGCCAGATCACTTGCCGAAAGCCGGGTAGCGCACCGTATCGCCAATCTTCAAGCCGATCTTCGCCGCGGCCCCGGCATTGACTTCGAGAACGCCATAGGCCGGAGCTCCGGAGGGAATAATCTTTTCCGACAAGGGCTCGGCGTTCTCCACAAGGCTGACCACCCTGCCCGTCTTGCCGATAAAGATCATGTCGAGCGGCAAATAGGTGTTCTTCATCCACATGGCGACCGGCCGCTCCGCCTCGAAAATGAATAACATGCCGCGGTCCTGCGGCAGGAATCGGCGAAACATGAGGCCCCGCTCCCGCTGCGGCCCGGTGCGCATCACCTCGACGGAAAATTCATGCGTCCCGCTGGCGGAGACGAGCGCAAGCGTTTCGAGCCCCTCTCGCGCCTCGCTATATCCGGGTTCGACCGCCGCCGCCGGGATTGCGCCAACAAGGAGAAGCGCGATAAAAATGGCGGGGAAAAACAGTCCTGTCGCCCGCGTTTTGGCTCCGCGCGCACGCCGCAACGTCAATTCAACCAAATCAATCGCCTTCTCATGTCTCGGATCTCGCCCACGCATGCGCTTCGCTCGAGCGGATCGCCGGAACTTCCGCCACGAAAATTAGGCTTGGAAATTCCGTCTCGAGCCTCACCAATTACCCTACTTGCCGCGCGAATGGAATCATCCTAGCGCCGAGGAAATGCGCGAGATCGAACAAGTTGAAGCATGTCGAAATGGAGACAGGCGCTCCCGCGGATCGCGCCATGAACGACTCAACCTGCCGTCTGCGGCGCCGGCGCGACGATCAAGGGACGGAAGTCAAACTTCAATGCGACACAGGCAAGACAGCGTTCAGCAAACGCACTTCCGCCGCCATCAATCCTTTGGGACCATCGCCAAAACGCGCGAGGAGGCTTTCGCCCGGCCGCAACTCGCCGAGTCCATAGTGCCGCAAGGTTTCCATGTGGATGAAAATATCTTGCGTTCCGTCGCCCCGCGTGAGGAAGCCAAAACCGCGCGCGCGGTTGAACCATTTGACCACAACGATCTCAAATCCGCCCGCCGACGTGACCTGGGCATGGGTTCGGGGAGATTGCCATTCCGTAGGATGCGCGGCCGTCGGTCCATCCATTGAAAGGACTTTAAGCACTTGAAGTCCCTTCGCGCGGCGAACCGCTTCACAGACTACATACGTTCCCTCGGGCGCCGATTGAAAACCATCCTTGCGCAAGGTTGCGATGTGCAAAAGGACGTCAGGGCCGCCATTGTCCGGCACAATGAAGCCGTAACCTTTGCCGCTATCGAACCATTTGACCTGTCCGGAGATTTCGACGAGTTCTAGGGCTTCGATCCGCGGCGCATGCACACCGAAATCGAGCCGAAGCGATGCGGGATTTTTGTCGTCCAAGGGCCGCCTCCCAAAATACGCACGCGTGGCTCCTAAGGCCGGCTCCGCGCAAAACTCCATATCTTGAAAAAAGAGAATCATGCACGAAGGCAACCTGCTTATCTTGAAGATAGCATTCACTTGTCACCGCAAAAGCGGCTATCGCGCAAGAAATTGTGGATGACGTAAAAAACTACAGAGTCGCGTCCTTTTAGTGACGTTTGCGTACAAGCAAAGCTTGCAGTTGCGGCGCGCTCACATTCGATAGGCGGCTTCGCCGGCGGAGAGCTTAAAGTTTTTGCATCGGGCCGAGCCTCTGGCGATTAAGCTGCGAAAGGCTCCAATATGTCGCCTATGTCGCCGCGCAAGACCAGATCAGCTTCCGAATCGAGCGGAGTCGCCTCGCCGTTCACGATGACAAGTCGGGCTTTGTGCAGGCGGGCGAGCGAAGGAAACGAGGCGGCCGGATAGACCACGAGGGACGAGCCGATCGCAAGAAAAAGATCGCAGTCGATCGACGCCGCATGCGCACGGCGCATGGCATTCTCCGGCATGGCCTGGCCAAAAGAAATCGTCGCCGATTTGACCGGACCGCCGCATTCGACGCAGGCGGGCGCCGCCCCGGTCGCCTCGAAATTGCGACGAATATCAGCGAGTTCATGTCTCAGGCCGCAGCTAAGGCAAGTCGCGTAAGAGCCATTGCCGTGCAATTCGATGACGCGATCTTCGGGAACGCCTGAGATCTGGTGCAGATTATCGATATTTTGCGTGATAATGGCCTTCGCCTTGCCGTTCGCGACAAAATTAGCGAGCGCATAATGGCCACGCCCTGGCTGCGCCATCGCATAGATGTCGTCCAAGGCGAATTTACGCCTCCACGCCTCCTCTCGCATCAAGACGTCCGACATGAAGAGATCGAAATCGATTGGCTTGAATCGCATCCAGGGGGAGTCCTTGGAGCGAAAATCGGGAACGCCGCATTCGGTCGAAATGCCCGCGCCGGTAAAGGCGACAATCCTCGACGCCTCCTCTATTAAGTCGCCCAATGCAGCCCGGGCCTCATCGACATGCGTCAAAATCAAAACGACGTCCTCCACACCAGATCGACATCAAGGGCGGGCATCGGCGGGCCGCTTGGCGCAAACAATCAAGTTAGTGTGTCTGGATCATCATCGCAATGCGAACGAGCTTGACCAATAGGCTTTTCGCTACGCGTTTCCTGATCAACTGCGAAATGCCGCGGGTCGGGATTGATTTATGGCGGACCGGCTGAATCGCCCACATTGGGGCCGAAATTGCCGCGCAGTCCTCTTATGGGCGCGCGGAGAAGGAACTCATTCACGCGATTGCCCGCGAACCCGGCTGTCGCCATGGTCGGAGGGCGGTCGATCGGCTGCATATTCGAGCTCTGGTGGACAGAATGCCGGAAAAAATTGTATCAGCGCTTCCTTACTTTCTCCCGAGATGATGGTTTGGCTTGCCTATGGTTAGAAGGTTTTCTTTTCCACTGCGTCTTGCGGCGATTCCGCTCCTGCTCGGTCTTGTCGTATACTTGGAGTTGAAGCACCCCCTTCCCTATTTTCGGCTAATCACGTTCATCTCTGTTTTTGTTCTTCTCGCCGACATAGCCTCGCTGGCGCGGGGCAAATCGCGCGACCTTCTGCTCGTCCTGGCTTCGCTTGCCTTCGGCGTCAGCCTTATCGAGGCCGGCGCCAATATTTTAGAGCCGAAAACGTCAATCAACATGACGCGGGGCTGGTCGGTTCGGCAGCCAATCATCGGCTGGGGACCGGAGCACGCCGGGCAATTCCATGCTCAGAAATGGGATCCCAAGACTGGCGCGGAAATCTACAACGCCGATTACACGATCGACGCCAATCTTCTGCGTCAGACGAAGTCATGCGAGGCTGGGCCGACCATCGTCTTTTTCGGCTGCTCCTTTACGTTCGGCGACGGCGTGGCCGACTCGAAGACAATGCCGCAAGTCTTCGCGGACGCGCTCGACCGCAAGCAGCGCGTTCTCAATCTCGGCTTCACCGGCTATGGACCGCAGCAATTCCTACGCGAGATGGAGACCGGGCTTTTTGACTCCGTCATCGGGCCGCAGCCGACTCTGTTCATCTTCCTGACGGCGGCCTGGCACGCCGAGCGGACGGCCTGCAAGTCCTATTGGACTGCGCATGCGCCGCTCTACGCGCTCGAAAACGATCAAGTGGTATTCAAGGGCGCCTGCAACGAAGGGGCGAGCCTCTGGTTGCGGGAATGGCTCGAGAACACCGCGCTCTATCGCGTGACCATCGAGCCCTATCGGCACAAGGTCAGCCACGACGACATTGATCTCTATATCAGGGTCTTGCTCGCCGCCGTGAATCTCGCAAAGCAGAAATATGGCGTTCCCACGCTCATTCCTTATCTCAGGGTCGAAGACGACTACCTGAAAGGGACAGGTTTCAACGATGAGGCGATCATCAAGCGTCTGCAGGATGGCGGCGCCTATGTCGTGGACGCGTCTCTCGCCAAGGAGGAAGCCGAGGGGGCGATCATCTCCATGAAAGGAGATGGTCATCCAACACCCTTCGCGCATCGCGTCAGGGCCTCTCTGCTCAAAGACTATGTCGAGCGGCACTTGTCCGGCGTCTTGACGTCTCGCGCGGAATGACGCGAGCCAGACATCCTTCATCCCATGCGCGAATCAGGGTCCCATTTGCCTATGGCTAGCAAGCTCTTCCTCACGCTCCGTCTCGCGGCGATGCCGATTTTGATCTGGTTCGTCGCATGGACCGAGACGCGGCACTTTCCCGATTATTTTCGGCTGCTGAGCATCATCTTTGTCTTTTTGCTTCTCGCCGACCTGGCTTCGTTCGCGCGCGGCAAATTGCGCGATCTTCTGCTGATGGTCGTCTCACTCGCTTTTGGCGCCGCCGTCATTGAGGCGGTCGCGTATTTCAATGAACCGAAACAGATGATCGTTTCGACGGATGGATATACGGTTCGCCGGCCTGTGATCGGCTGGGGGCCTGGGCGCGCCGGGCTCTTCCACTCCGAAAAAATCGATCCGAAATCCGGCGCCGTGATCTACAGCGTCGATTACACCATAGATGAAAATCTCTTGCGTCAGACGCGATCGAGCGAGACGGGTCCGACGATCGTATTTTTTGGCGATTCCATGACGTTCGGGTTGGGCGTGAACGACGCCGATACGCTGCCTCAGGTTTTTGCCGACAGTCTCGATCGCAAGGGCCGCGTTCTCAATCTCGCTTTCGGCGGCTACGGGCCGCAGCAGTTTCTGCGCGAACTTGAAACCGGCCTTTTCGATCCGATCATCGCCCCGCGGCCGAAGCTGTTCATTTTCATGACGACGCCCTGGCACGCCGAGCGGACAGCTTGCAAAGTCTCCTGGGTGCTGCATGCGCCGCGCTATGTGGTCGAGAACGGACAAGTCCAGTTCAAAGGGACCTGCTATGAAGGCGCGAGCCTATCGCTGCAGGAATGGCTCTGGAATTCGGCTTCCTATCGAACGTTCGTCGGGCCCCTTGGGAGCAAGCTCACGAGTGACGACATCGAAACCTACATCAGAATCCTGCTCGCCGCGGTGCGGCTGGCTAAGGAGAAATATGGCGCCGAGACCATCATCCCATTCATGGCCGCGGCTGGGAACTATCTTCCTGGCACCGGATTCGACAATGACGCGATCATCGCACGCCTGAAAGCGGGCGGCGCGCTTGTCTTGGATGTTTCGCTCAAGAAAGAGGAAGCCGCCGGAGCCAAGATTCAAATCGAGGGCGATGGCCACCCCACGCCGCTCGCGAACCGTCTGAGGGCCGCAATGCTGAAGGATTTGATCGAGACCCACACGCCCAGCGCACTGGTCTCGAGTCAGGAGCACGCCCCCTAAAGAAGCTTTATCGCATTTTCTTCACGCGAACCTAGTCCGTTTCGCTTGAAAATGCTCCCGGCGCTCTCTCAATCGAGTTCGAAAGCGCTCTTGTAGTCGCGGGCAAGCTCGGGATTCTGTTGCTCTTTATGTAGAATGCAGTTCCCAACCGCCAGGAACTCGATTTCGCATCCCATGAAGCAGCGAAAAGCATCCTCCGGCGTGCAGACGATCGGCTCGCCCCGCACATTGAAACTCGTGTTCACCAGAACTGGACAGCCGGTCAATTGCTCGAAACGGCTGATCAACGCGTGGTAGCGCGGATTCGTCTCCTTGTGGACAGTCTGGATGCGCGCCGAATAATCGACATGGGTGACGGCCGGAATATCCGAGCGCAATATATTCAGCTTGTCGATGCCGAAAAGCGCCTGCTCCTCCGCCGACATCTTGCGGCAACGCTCTGATTTGACGTTGGCGACCAGAAGCATGTAGGGCGAATCCGCATCGAGCTCGAACCAGTCCGAGACGCGCTCGCGCAGCACCGCCGGCGCAAAGGGGCGAAAGCTCTCGCGGTATTTCACCTTGAGATTGAGCGCCTTTTGCATGGTGGGCGAGCGCGGATCGCCGAGGATCGAACGATTGCCGAGCGAACGCGGGCCAAACTCCATCCGGTCCTGATGCCAGCCAACAGCCTGCCCGCTCGCGAGCGCCGCCGCGGTCTTTTCTATGACAGCGTTATCGTCGACTGTGATAAAGACCGCGCCGGCCGCCTTCAGCCGCCGTTCAATGTCAGCTTGCTCGTAGCTCGGCCCCAGGAAGGCGCCCTGCATTGCGTCCGGTTGCTTAACGATCCTGGCGGCGTCACTACCACGATTCTCGTCATAATAGACAGCGAGCGCCGCGCCGAGGGCCCCTCCGGCGTCGCCGGAGGCCGGCTGGACGAAAATCTTGTCGAAATGGCCATCTCGAAGCACCTTGCCATTGGCGACGCAATTGAGAGCGACGCCGCCAGCGAGGCACAGATTGCGGAGCCCGGTTTGGGCCGCAAGCGAGCGCGTCAGACGCAACACCACCTCCTCGGTCACCGCCTGGATAGAGGCCGCGAGGTCCATGTGCCTTTGCTCGAGCGGCTCATCGGCGCGGCGCGGAGGCCCGCCGAAAATAGCGTCGAAGCGACGATCGGTCATCGTGAGGCCGGTGCAATAGGAAAAATAATTGAGGTTCAGCCGGAAGGAGCCATCCGGCTTAACGTCGATCAAATTATCGAAAATAGCCTTTGTATATTTTGGCTCGCCATAGGGCGCGAGACCCATGACTTTATATTCGCCAGAGTTGACCCTGAACCCGGTGTAATAGGTGAAAGCCGAATAGAGCAGGCCGAGCGAATGCGGGAAATGAATTTCCTTGAAGATCGCCAGATTGTCGCCTTGGCCGATCGCGGCCGAAGTCGTCGCCCACTCGCCAACCCCGTCCATCGTCAGGACCAGCGACGATTGGAAAGGCGAAGGGAAATAGGCCGAAGCCGCGTGCGAAAAATGATGTTCCGAAAAGCGCAACTTGCCTTGTTCGCCGAGCGCCGACGAAATCTCTTTGAGCTCGCGCAAAAGAAGATCACGCTGAAATAGCTTTTCGCCGATCCACAGCGGCATGGACTTGCGAAAGGAGCCAAAGCCGCGCGGCGCGAAAGCGAGATAGGTTTCGATCAGCCGCTCGAACTTCAGGAAAGGCTTTTCGTAGAAGACGACGCGATCGACAGTCTCGCCGGAGGCCTTGGCCTCATCGAGGCAGTAGCGAATGGCGTTAGCGGGAAAACTCGGATCATGCTTCTTCCGGGTGAACCGTTCTTCCTGGGCCGCGGCGATAATCTGGCCGTCGCGGACCACCGCGGCGGCGCTATCGTGATAGAAGGCGGAAATGCCAAGAACGAGCATCTCGATCCGATCAAAATAGAGTATAAATGAAAGGCGCGACGACGGAGCCTTGGCTCAGCACGAACAAGCCGCCCACGATCAGAAAGAGAACCAGAAGAGGAAGCAGCCAGAATTTCTTCCGCGCCCCCAAGAACTCGAAAAGCTCGCTAAAGATTGACATGGGCGCTCCCTTAAAACTGTTTTGTCAAAGTGCCTTGCGCAGGCCCCGGCGGTTGACGCTCGATCCAATAGGTCTCGGCGTCCGGCTTCATTTCCAAACGCAGCAGATCCTCGCCCTTCTTGCGCAAGAACCAGCCCAAGGGGACGACGGACCCAAAGAACAAAATGCCCATGATGATCGGATTGGCGATCTTGTTCAAAGCGAAGCCGAGCTTGAACCACGCGCGGTTGAGCGGCGTCAGCCAATTCGGAAGGAAAATCGCGACAATCAGGAACGCGACGGAAAGGGCGATCAACGCCCATCTTGGCGAATCGCCGTGTCGAAGCAATGGCCAGACGCCTAAGATGGCGAATATGACGCCAAAGGTGAGGCCGAATTTCCGATCCGATCCGATGGCGATCTTGCGGAAGCTCAGAACCGTTTCATGTGTTTGCATAATGCTCCGTCGTTCAGTTGTTCTTCCTCCTCGGATCAGGGAGGCGCGCCTCTAGCCGATCAGGCCTCTTCCGGCTCATCCTCGGGCGGCGTCGTGCCCAAAAGCGTGTGCAGCGCGTCGTAAGGATCCTTGGCTTCCATGAGCGCGCCCGCGACCCGCACCGCCTTGGCCCCTAATTTAGCCATTTTTTCGATATCCTCGAGGTTTTTGACCCCGCCCGAGGCCACAGCAAAAACGCGGTCCGCGGGAATTTTCGGCAAGAGATTTTCGCAGACGGTCATGTCGAGCTCGAGGGTCTCGAGGTCGCGATTATTGACCGCGATAAGGCTTGCGCCGGCGGCCAGGGCCAGCTCCAGTTCCGCCTCGTTGCGGATTTCGACATAAGGGTCAAGCGCCACCGATTGCGCGCGCGCCACGAATTCGGTCATCCGATCGCCGAGAATGCTGGCAATCAGCAAAATGGCATCGGCGCCGGCGTAGCGGGCCTCATAGATCTGATAGATGTCGACGACGACGTCATTGCAGAGAATGGGGAGATTGGCGGCCTTTGCGGTCGCGAGATCGGCGACGCTGCCGCGAAAAAAACGGCGATCCGGCGAAGCCGAGACACATGTTGCGCCGGCGTCGCGGAAATCCTCGGCGAGCTCCATCACGTCGACGCGCGACCTGGTCGATTTCGACAGCGGCGACGCGCCCCTGATGTCGGCGATGACGCCCGGCTTGCCGGTCGTCACAAAGCGTTCATACAAGGCTCCGAGAAAGCCCCTGGTCATTGGCGCTTCGCCGATCATGCCAGTCAGCGCGCCGGCAGAGCGCTTCGCCTTCGCCTTGTCAACGTCGGCTTGGCGTTGCTCTAAGATCGGCTTGAGGCGCGGCCCAATCGACGTTCCATCCGGCGCGGTCATTCCGTCGAGCCTTTCCCGAAAGCGGCCACACTTCTACGCCCGCCCGGCTGGGCGGCTTCGAATGGATCGCTTCGTTTCGATTTCGTTTGCAATGCATTGGCCTCGACGATCGACGCGACAGACCAGGCGCCGCGATTTGGGACCGGCACCTTGTGTCACTTCCTCTGCGCCAGAACAAGTCCCATGCCGGAGCCTGGCCAAGGCGCCGCCCGATTTCCAGCGTTTGGCGCGCCATCGTTGAAAACGAATCACTAGGCCCCTTAGCCAAGCTTTCGCCGCCATTAATGGCGGCATTTTGCCTGGCCTCAGCCGCATCGCACAGAGTATGATGAAGGGTATTAGAAAACGACGCTAATATATTAATAATATAGGTATTTCTTAATTAGCCATGTTCACGCCAGCCAGGACAGCAGCCGCTCCGGCGGCTAAGCTTGACCTTAAGTTATAAATAGAACCACACGTAACGTGACGCTTTTTCGGCGCAGAAGCGCAAAAAATAAGCAGTTTTTTGATGTAAGCCTATAAATATGATGGACATTTGCGGACCAGCCCAATATCCGTAATATACGAACAAATGCGGCCCCTTCGCTTGTCAGCGAATGAAGCCGAGGGAAATTCCCATTGGGGTTCGAATGCTCACAAAAAAAGGCAAATACGGTTTGAAGGCGATGGTTCACCTTGCCGGACGTCCGCCAGGCGAGGCGACGCTTGTGACGGATATCGCGGTCTCGAATGAGATCCCCAAGAAGTTTCTCGATACGATTTTAGGCGAGTTGCGCAACGCAGGCTTCGTCAATTCAAAGAAGGGCAAGGGCGGCGGCTATACTTTGGCGCGGCCGGCGCATGACATCAGAGTCGGCCATATTGTTCGCGTCCTCGACGGCCCGCTCGCGCCCATTCAATGCGCGAGCAAGACCTCGTATCGCCGTTGCGACGATTGCGCGGACGAGAAACATTGTTGCGTCCGGCTCATCATGCTCGAAGCCCGCAATGCAATCGCGACCGTCCTCGACAATCGCACGCTCGCCGAGATGCGCGCGCTGAGCGAAAGCGATGAAGCTCACCTGATGTATTATATTTAAAGCTTGCCTTTGGCGCAGACCGATCCGTTAAGATCGCAATTTACTTGGCCCACAAGATCCGCCGTCGAGAATGCGGCCGAGCCTCAGCCGCCTAGCGCCTTCGCGATGGCGTCCGATACTACGTCGACCGGCGCCATGCCATCGATTGTCTTCAAGGCCCCTTTTTCTGCGTAATAGGCCGACACCGGCGCCGTTTGCGCCCGATAAGCGTCGAGGCGAGTCTTGAAAGCCTCGGGATTGTCATCCGCGCGAACAGGCGCGCCACAGGCGACGGTTTCCTTTGCGCGTTGCTCGATGCGCGCGAGAAGCGCTTCCTCGTCGACCTTGAGTTCAATGACGGCGTCGAGATCCATGTTCTTGGCGCGGAGCATCTTGGTCAAGGCTTCGGCCTGTTTGACCGTCCGCGGAAACCCGTCAAGGATAAAGCCGGCTTTGGCGTCCGGTGCGGAAATGCGGTCAGCGACGATGCTCACCACAGTGTCATCCGACACGAGGCCGCCCGCGTCCATGATCGCCTTGGCGGTAAGCCCAATCGGGGTGGCGGCCTTCACCGCTTCCCGCAGCATGTCTCCCGTCGACAGTTGCGGAATCTGATACTTCTCCTTGAGCCGCGCCGATTGGGTGCCCTTGCCGGCGCCGGGCGGTCCAAGAAACACTAGCCTCATCTACGTCTCCCTCGCAATTTGGCTTTCTTGACCAGCCCCTCATATTGGTGCGCCTGCAGGTGCCCGAGAATCTGAGCGACCGTATCCATGGTGACGCTGACGACAATGAGAAGCGACGTGCCGCCAAAGTAAAATGGAAGCGCGGCGTAGGAAATCAGCATTTCAGGCAAAAGGCAGATCAGCGCAAGATAGCCGGCCCCAAGGACGGTGATCCGCATCAGGATCGTATCAATATATTGCGCCGTCCGCTCGCCCGGCCGAATCCCCGGAATGAAGCCGCCATGCTTCTTCAAATTATCGGCTGTCTCGGTCGGATTGAAGACGATCGCTGTGTAAAAGAACGCAAAAAACACGATCAATGAGACATAGGCGATGAGGTAGAGCGGCCTGCCATGTCCGAGATAGGTCGTGATGGTCGCGAGAATCCCGCCTTGGTTCTGCGAGAAATTGGCGATCGTCGTTGGCAGAAGCAGGAGCGAAGAGGCGAAGATCGGCGGGATAACGCCAGACGTATTCAGCTTCAGCGGCAGAAACGAGGTCTGACCTTCATAGATCTTATTGCCCTGCTGCCGCTTCGGGTAGGTAATCAGGAGCCGCCGTTGCGCCCGCTCCATGAAAACAATAAACGCGACTACGCCAACCGACATGATCATCACGCCGATGATGAGCCCGGTGGAGATGGCGCCCTGACGCCCAAGCTCCAAGGTATTCACGATCGCTGACGGGAACGCGGCGACGATGCCGGCGAAGATGATCAAGGAAGAGCCATTGCCTATGCCCCGCGAGGTGATCTGCTCGCCGAGCCACATCAGAAACATCGTGCCGCCCATCAGGGTCAGGACTGTGGACAGACGGAAGAAAAGCCCCGGCTCGGTGACGACGCCCGCCTGCCCTTCGAGCCCGATCGATATTCCATAGGCCTGGAACGCCGCGAGCACGACGGTCAGATATCTCGTGTATTGATTGATGACCTTGCGGCCAGACTCGCCTTCCTTTTTCAAGGCCTCCAGCGTCGGAAAGACAGAGGTCAAGAGCTGGATGATGATGGACGCGGAAATATAGGGCATGATGTTCAAGGCGAAGATCGCCATGCGCTGGACGGCGCCGCCAGCGAACATATTGAACAATTCGAGAACGCCCTGCCGATTATTTGTGAAGCTCGCCTCGAAGGCGGCGGGGTCGATGCCGGGCAGGGGAATATAGGTGCCGAGACGATAGATGATCAGCGCGCCGAGCGTGAACCAGATGCGCTTCTTGAGCTCCTCGGCCTTGGCGAACGCGCCCCAGTTCACATTTGCCGCAAGCTGCTCTGCCGCCGATACCATTTATTGCTCCCGAGGCGCGCAAGGCGCCAGAACATTCGTTCTTTTAATTACAACAAAAGTCGCCAGCCATGAGAGCCTTGGCTTTCCACGGCGAGCTGACGCCCTGGAGCTCAATCGCGACGGTCCCTGCGCGGGCTAGCCGGCATAAACTCTATCAAAGTCGAAAAGAGGCTCGCGATCCGTTGGCGTGATGAGGAGCGATCTCGATCGACTTGCATCATATGTCGTGAATGGCGAGGATCAAAAGCCCTCGCCAATCGACAAAAACTCAGGCCAGATCAGCTGACGGTTCAGCTTCGACCGTAACCGCTGAAAGCATGATCGATCCCCCGGCGCCTTCGATCGCGGCCACCGCGCTCTTTGACGCCGCCGCAACCTCGAACGTGAGCTTTGCCGTGAGGGCGCCGACGCCCAGGATCTTGACGCCGTCGCGCGGCTTCGAGCAAACGCCGCTGGCGATGAGCGATTCGATCGTCACGGGATTCGCGGGATCAATCTTGCCTGCGTCGATCGCCGCCTGAATGCGCCCGAGATTGACTTCGTTATAGTCCGTCGAAAAAGGGTTCCAGAAGCCCCGCTTCGGCAGTCTCCGATGCAGGGGCATCTGACCGCCTTCGAAGCCCTTGATGGCGACGCCGGTTCGCGCCTTCTGTCCCTTGACGCCGCGTCCGCAGGTTTTGCCCTTGCCGGAGCCAATGCCGCGCCCAACCCGCATGCGCGGCTTGGAGGCGCCGAAATTATCAAAAATATCGTTAAGTTTCATAGGTTCCGTCCTCACCTGATCTCGTCTTACGCGGTTTCGACGATGCGGACGAGATGAGCGACTTTCGCGATCATGCCGCGCACGGCGGGAGTATCTTCAAGCGAGGACCGGCGGCCGATCTTATTCAAGCCCAGCCCAATGAGCGTCGCGCGCTGCGCGGAGGGCCGTCCGATCGGACTTCTGGTCTGCTCGACCGTAATTTTTGCTGGCGACGTCGTCGTCACGATGGGGCTCCTTACGCTTCGCTAACGGCTTCGGTCTCGCCGCCCTGGCGCCGCGCCTGCAGCGTGGAGACTTTGAGGTTGCGGCGGGCTGCAACAGCGCGCGGCGAATCCTCTCTTTGCAGGGCGTCGAAGGTCGCGCGGATCATGTTGTAGGGATTCGACGATCCTTGCGATTTGGCGACGACGTCATGCATGCCGAGCGTTTCGAAAATCGCGCGCATCGGACCGCCGGCGATAATGCCGGTTCCGGCGGGCGCAGCCCGCAGCACCACGCGCCCCGCCCCGTGACGACCATTGACATCGTGGTGCAAGGTGCGTCCCTCGCGGAGGGGCACCCGGATCAGCGCGCGCTTGGCCGACTCGGTCGCCTTCCGGATCGCTTCCGGCACCTCGCGAGCCTTGCCGTGGCCGTAGCCGACACGGCCCTTCTGATCGCCGACGACGACGAGCGCGGCGAAGCCGAAGCGACGGCCGCCCTTGACCACTTTGGCGACGCGATTGATATGGACCAGACGATCCACGAATTCGCTGTCGCGCTCTTCGCGATCCCGATCGCGGCCGCGGCCGCCTTCACCCTCACGCGCCATGTCTTTGTTCCGTTTTCAATTCCGTTTTCCAATCCCGCCGAAGCGGCCATTCAGATCCCGCTTCGGCGCTTTTTTGCAAATGCCGTCAAAAGCTGAGCCCGCCTTCGCGCGCGCCCTCCGCCAGGGCTTTGACGCGCCCATGATACATATAGGCGCCGCGGTCGAACACGACTTCCTTGACGCCCGCTTGCGTCGCCCGCTCGGCGATCAACTTGCCGATCGCCTTCGCGGCCTCGACCGTGGCACCGGTCTTCAGGCTTTCGCGGTTGATTTTTTCAAGCGACGAAGCAGACGCCAAAGTGCGCCCCGCCGCATCGTCGATGATCTGGCAATAGATCTGCTTCGACGAACGAAAAACCGAAAGCCGCGGCTTGCCATGGGCCCGCGCGCGAAGCGTCCGTCTCACCCGAGCTTGGCGCCGGGCTGTGGCCACATTATCCTTTGCCATGACGCTGGCTCCTCAAAGCTCTATTGTCTTACTTCTTCTTGCCTTCCTTGCGGAAGATGAATTCGCCGGAATATTTCACGCCCTTGCCCTTATAGGGCTCTGGCGGACGCAAGGCGCGGATCTCGGCCGCAATCTGGCCGACCTGCCGCTTGTCTATGCCGCTGATCGACACTTCCGTCGGCTTCGGCGCGACGATCGCGATGCCTTCGGGAATGGGAAAATTCACGTCATGGCTATAGCCAAGCGACAGCTGAAGATTTTTCCCAGCGACCGCAGCCTTATATCCAACGCCGGTGATCTCGAGCTTGCGCTCGAAGCCTTTCGAGACGCCGATCACGAGATTATTGACCATTGACCGGGTCATGCCCCACATCGCGCGCGCGCGCTTGGTTTCATTGCGCGGCGATACGGCGATCTGATTGTCGGCAAAGGTCACGCTGACGTCATCCGGCGCGGTGAAGGACAGTGCGCCCTTGCCGCCTTTCACCGAGATGGACTGGCCTTCGACCTTGGCCGTGACGCCGGCCGGAAGAGCGACCGGTTTCTTTCCGATGCGAGACATAAACCGTTTTCCTCGTTTTCGCGGTCAGAAGACCTTGCACAGGACTTCGCCGCCGACATTTGCCTCCCGCGCGGCGTGATCGGCCATCACGCCCTTGGGTGTAGAGATGATCGTTATGCCGAGCCCATTCGCGACGCGCGGCATTGCGTCGACGGCGGCATAGACGCGCCGGCCGGGCTTCGACACGCGCTGGATCTCGCGGATCACCGGCAGCCCATCGAAATATTTGAGCTCGATCTCGAATTCAGTCCGGCCGTTGCCATATTCCGTCGTCGAATAACCCCGGATATAGCCTTCCGATTGCAGCACATCGAGAACATGGGCGCGAAGCCTCGATCCCGGAGTCTGCACCTTTCCCTTACGGCGCATCTGAGCGTTGCGGATGCGGGTCAGCATGTCGCCCAACGGATCGTTCACTGCCATGATCCGTTCCTCCTACCAGCTCGACTTCACAAGGCCGGGGATGAGGCCCTTCGAGCCCAATTCCCGAACCGCGATGCGCGACATCTTCATTTTCCGGGTGAAGGCCCTCGGCCGTCCGCTCACCTCGCACCGATTGCGAATCCGCACTGCCGCGGAATTCCGCGGCAGCTCCGCCAATTTAAGCCGCGCCGCGAACCGCTCTTCGAAGGTCAAGGCCTCATCATTGGCCGCCGCTTTCAGGCGGCGACGCCGGCCGGCATATTGCTTGACCAGCTTGATGCGGTGCTTGTTCTTTTCGATCGAGCTTTTTTTCGCCATGAACCTCTACCTCTGGTCGCCGCGTCTGAAACGATATCGTCTCACTGCCGGAACGGGAAGTTGAATGCGCGCAAAAGGGCGCGCGCCTCTTCGTCTGATTTTGCCGTGGTGCAGACAATAATGTCCATGCCCAGGATGCTCTCGGTTTGATCGTAGTTGATCTCCGGGAACACGATATGTTCCTTGATGCCCAAGGCGAAATTGCCCCGTCCGTCGAAGCTTTTAGGATTGAGGCCGCGGAAATCCCGAATTCGCGGAAGCGCAATCGTCACCAGGCGGTCGAGAAATTCGTACATTCTCGTCTTGCGCAGGGTGACCTTCGCGCCGATCGGCATGTTTTCGCGGACCTTGAAGGTCGAGATCGCATTGCGGGCGCGCGTGATGACCGCCTTCTGACCTGCGATCAGCCCGAGATCGGCCGCTGCGAGCGTCACTTTCTTGGTGTCGTTCACCGCCTCGCCGACGCCCATGTTCAGCACGATTTTTTCGATGCTCGGCACGGCGAACGGACTTTTATACCCGAACTCCTCGATGAGCTGCGGCCGCACGACCTCTTCATAATGTTTCTTTAGCCGAGGCGCGTAATCCTTCGGCGAGGCAAGCGCCTCCGCCGAAGCCGTCGCATATTGCGTCGGCTCCCTGCGCGCGCCTTCGCCGCTGGGCTTCTTAGCCTTGGCGCTGTCCTTTGGAGCGGGTTTGGCGGGAGTCTTGCCGCCGCCTTTTGCGGCGCCTTTGGCTCCGCCCTTACCTGTCTTCGACTCAGCCATCGATCACATCTCCAGAACGTTTGGCGAAGCGCACCTTGCGGCCGTCATCGAGAATCTTGAATCCGACCCGCGTCGCCTTGCCGTCCTTGGGATCGGCGACCGCGAGATTCGACAAATGGACCGTCGCCTCTTTGGTGATGATGCCTGCTTCCTGCTTCGCGGTTTGGCTCTGATGCCGCTTGACGAGATTGACCCCGCGCACGAGCGCGCGCCCCTCTTTCGGAATGACCTGAATGACCTCGCCCGAACGCCCCTTGTCGCGGCCGACCAGGACGACGACCCGGTCGCCTTTCTTGATCTTCGCCGCCATCACAACACCTCCGGCGCGAGCGAAATAATCTTCATCTGGTTCCGGGCCCGCAATTCGCGCGGCACCGGGCCAAAGATGCGGGTGCCGATCGGCTCCGACTGATTGTTGATCAGGACCGCCGCGTTGGAGTCGAACCGAATGACCGACCCATCCGCCCGCTTGATGTCCTTGGCGGTGCGCACCACCACGGCCTTCATCACATCGCCTTTCTTGACGCGGCCGCGCGGAATAGCCTCCTTGATCGACACGACGATGATGTCGCCGACGCCGGCGTATTTCCGCTTCGAGCCGCCGAGCACCTTGATGCACATCACGCGGCGCGCGCCGGAATTATCGGCGACGTCGAGATTGGTCTGCATCTGTATCATCGTCTCACACCTTTCTTCTCAGAACGGTTTCCGGAGCTATACCGCCGCCGGACTACGTCTGAAGGAGGCTTCGCCTCCTTGCGTCACAAAAACTGCTTCGGCCTCCTTCGCGGCGGCCGCTTGAATTCGCACGATCGGCTTTAGGCCTTTTGGGCCACCGGCACGACGATCCAACGCTTGAGCTTGGAGATCGGCTTGGTCTCCTCGATCGAAACCGTATCGCCGACCTTGAAAGCTTTCGTCTCATCATGGGCGTGATAATTTTTCGACCGCCGCACCGTCTTCTTCAAGAGCGGATGAGTGAAACGGCGCTCGACCTTCACGACAATGGTCTTTTCCTGCTTGTCGCTCACTACGACGCCCTGGAGAATTCGCTTCGGCATAGTCTCTGAAACCTATCTGTCAAACTCTGCTGTCGAGATCGCTCTCTTAATTCAAACTTTATTTCGCGTTTTCGCGCCGCTTTTGCGCCGCGAACGACTTAACCCTTGCTATATCGCGGCGCACGACGCGCACGCGCGCCGTATTTTCGAGCTGCCCAGTGGCGCGCTGAAAGCGGAGATTGAACTGCTCTTTCTTGAGGTTCAAAACTTCCTGCTCGAGCTGGTCGCTGGACATGACCTTGAGGTCGGACAAACGCTGTTTCGCTTTCATGACGGCGCCTTTTTACTCGAGGATCCGTTGGACGAACCGCGTCTTGATCGGCAATTTCGCGGCGGCGAGCAGAAGCGCCTCGCGCGCGAGCTCAACCGGGACGCCATCAAGCTCAAACATTATGCGACCCGGCGCAACGCGGCAGGCCCATAATTCCGGCGCGCCCTTGCCTTTGCCCATGCGGACTTCGGTCGGCTTTTTCGAGACCGGAACATCCGGGAAAATGCGAATCCAGACGCGTCCGGCGCGACGCATATGGCGCGTCATCGCGCGCCGCGCCGCCTCGATCTGGCGCGCGGTGATCCGCTCGGGCTCAAGGGCCTTGAGGCCGAACTGACCAAAATTCAGTTCGAAACCGCCCTTCGAGGCGCCGTGAATGCGGCCCTTGAAGGCTTTCCGAAATTTGGTGCGCTTGGGTTGCAGCATGATTTAAAAACTCTCAACTTGGATTCGCGTCGCGCGCTCAGGCGGCGTCGCGGTCGCGCCGGCGTCGCTCTCCGCCACCGCCGCCGGAATGTTCCTGTTCACTCAGCTTCTTGTCCTGCGCCATCGGATCATGCTCCAGAATCTCGCCCTTGAAGATCCAGACCTTGATGCCGCAAGTGCCATAGGCCGTATGCGCGGTCGCCGTGCCGTAATCAACATCGGCGCGCAACGTATGCAAAGGCACGCGCCCTTCCCGATACCATTCGAGCCGAGCGATTTCGGCCCCGCCCAGACGACCTGAGCAATTGATCCGAATGCCCTCGGCGCCGAGCCGCATGGCGGATTGCACCGCCCGCTTCATGGCGCGCCGAAAGGCGACGCGGCGCTCGAGCTGCTGAGCGATCGAATCCGCGACGAGCGTCGCGTCGATCTCGGGCTTGCGCACCTCGACGATATTGATGAGGACTTCCGAGTCGGTCAGCTTCGCCACCATCTTGCGGATCTTGTCGATGTCGGCGCCCTTCTTGCCGATGACGACGCCGGGACGCGCCGAATGAATCGTGACCCGGCATTTCTTGTGCGGCCGTTCGATGATGATCTTCGAGACAGCTGCCTGCTTGAGGTTCTTCATGAGAGCCTCGCGGATCGCGATGTCTTCGTGCAGCAGCTTCCCATATTCGGCCTTGCCAGCGAACCAGCGCGAATCCCAGGTTCGGTTGATGCCGAGCCGAAGGCCGATCGGATTGACTTTCTGTCCCATCGTTCTCTCCTCAGGCCGCGGCCGCGCCGACTTCGCGCAAGATGATCGTCAAATTCGAGAAAGGCTTCTGGATTCGGCCGGACCGCCCACGCGCCCGAGCGCTGAAGCGCTTCATCACCAGCGCCTTGCCGACAAAGGCCTCGGCCACGACGAGATCGTCGACATCAAGGCTATGGTTGTTCTCGGCGTTGGCGATCGCGCTTTCGAGCGCCTTCTTCACGTCGAAAGCAACGCGCTTGCGCGAGAATTCGAGATCGGCCAAAGCCGTCTCGACCTTCTTGCCACGGATGAGCTGCGCCAAAAGGTTCAGCTTTTGCGGGCTCACCCGCAACATCCGGGCGACGGCCTTGGCTTCATTGTCCTTGAGCGCGCGTTCGGTTTTCTCTTTGGACATGATCAGCCTCTCCTGGCTTTCTTGTCCGCCGAATGGCCATGGAAGGTCCGCGTCGGCGAAAACTCACCGAATTTATGGCCGATCATTTCTTCGGTCACGGACACAGGCACATGCTTATGGCCATTGTAGACCCCAAACGTGAGGCCAACGAACTGTGGCAGAATGGTTGAGCGGCGGCTCCAAATCTTGATAATTTCGGAGCGGCCCGAACCGCGCGCGGCATCAGCCTTCTTCAGCAAATAGCCATCGACGAACGGGCCTTTCCAGATCGAGCGAGCCATGGTCAGCCCTTCTTCTTGCTCTTGTGACGCGAGGTCACGATGAATTTGGTGGTCGACTTATTCGACCGCGTCTTCTTGCCCTTGGTCGGCTTGCCCCATGGCGTCACCGGATGGCGGCCGCCGGACGTCCGGCCTTCGCCGCCGCCATGCGGATGATCGACCGGGTTCATGGTCACGCCGCGATTATGCGGCCTACGCCCGAGCCAGCGGCTCCGCCCGGCCTTGCCGATCGAGGCGTTCATATGATCGGGATTGGACACCGAGCCCACAGTCGCGAAACATTGGCCATGGATCAGCCGCTGCTCCCCAGAATTGAGGCGAACGATGACATAGCCCTGGTCGCGGCCGACGACTTGCGCGTAGGTTCCGGCGGAGCGCGCCATCGCGCCGCCCTTGCCGATCTTCATCTCGATATTATGCACGATCGTGCCGACCGGCATATTGGCGAGAGCCATGGCGTTGCCCGGCTTCACGTCGACCTGGGCGCCCGAAACGACCTCATCGCCAACCGAAAGCCGCTGCGGCGCGATAATGTAGGACAACTCGCCATCGGCGTAGCGAATAAGAGCGATGAAGGACGTCCGGTTCGGATCATATTCGATCCGCTCCACTTTCGCCGGAACGTCGAGCTTGCGCCGCTTGAAATCGATGATCCGATAGGTTTGCTTGTGGCCGCCGCCACGAAACCGCACGGTGATGCGGCCATTGTTGTTGCGGCCGCCCGAGGACGATTTGCCCTCGGTCAGCTGCTTCACAGGCTTCCCCTTGTAGAGGTCGCTGCGGTCCACGATCACAAGCTGGCGAAGGCTCGGCGTGACAGGTTTGAATGTTCTAAGCGCCATTGGCGCACTCCTCAAATCGAAATCAAAGCCCGGTCGTCACGTCGATCTTATGGCCCTCGGCGAGGGTCACGACCGCCTTTTTCACGTCCGATTGGACGCCCCGCGTCCCTTTGAACACTTTCCTTTTGCCTTTACGGATGAGCGTGTTGACGCTCTCGACCTTGACGTCGAAAAGTCGCTCGACCGCAGCCTTGATCTCCGGCTTGGTCGCGGTTTTCCGGACCTTGAAGATCACCTGATTGGCTTCCGACGCGAGCGTCGCCTTTTCGGTGATGACCGGGGCTAGGATCACGTCGTAATGATGCGCCTCGAGGGCGAGTTTCGCCGAGCTCATTTGAAGCGCGCCTCCAAAGCGTCGACCGCCGCCTTGGTCAAAACGAGCTTTTGGCGGCGGAGAATGTCATAGACATTGATGCCTTGCACAGGCAGCACGTCGATTTGTGGGATATTGCGCGCAGCGAGGCGGAAATTCGCTTCCGGCTCGGCGCCATCAATGATCAGGGCGTTGGTCAGGCCAAGCTTGGCGAAGCTCGCCTTCAGCCCCTTGGTCTTCGCTTCACCCACCTTGGCGTCCGCCCATACGATAATCTCACCATCCTGGGCCTTGGCCGAAAGCGCATGTTTAAGGGCGAGCGCGCGAACTTTCTTCGGCAAATCATGCGCATGTGAGCGCACGACGGGACCGAAGGCGCGGCCACCGCCGCGAAACTGCGGCACGCGCGCCGAGCCATGCCGCGCCGAGCCCGTGCCTTTTTGCTTGTATAATTTCTTGCCGGTCCGCGCGATCTCGGCGCGGCCGAGCGTCTTGTGCGTTCCCGCGCGCCGTTTGGCGAGCTGATAGCGCACCATCCGGGCGATAAGATCTTCACGCGGCACCAGACCAAAAATCGAATCGTCGAGATCGATTGAGCCGGCAGCCTCGCCGTCAAGGGAAGTGATGTCGATCTTCACGCGCTGGCCTCCGTTGCCGCCTCGGCCGCCGGGGAGGCGTCGGACGCCTCGCTTGTCAGGCGAAATTTGCCAGGTTTCGGCGCTTCTTTCGGAAGCGCCTTTTTCACCGCGTCGCGAACATAGATCCAGCCGCCGGCGACGCCCGGAACCGCACCCTCGACCAGGATCAAGCCGCGCTCAGTATCAAGCTGGATGACGCGCAGATTGAGCGTCGTCACGCGTTCGGTTCCCAAATGGCCGGCCATTTTCTTGTTCTTGAAAGTCTTGCCCGGATCCTGCCGCCCGCCCGTCGAACCATGCGAGCGATGCGAGATCGACACGCCGTGGGTGGCGCGTAAGCCGCCGAAATTCCAACGCTTCATGGCGCCGGCGAACCCTTTGCCCGTGCTCGTTCCGGTCACATCGACGAACTGACCCACGACGAAATGATCCGCCGTAATCTCAGCGCCGACCGGAAGCAGCGCATCCTCCTCGACGCGAAACTCCGCGAGCTTCAATTTCGGCTCGACCTTGGCGACCGCGAAACGGCCGCGCTCGGCCTTGGACACGTTCTTCACCTTGGCCCGGCCGATGCCGAGCTGGACCGCCGTATAGCCGTTCTGTTCCTTGGTCCGATGCGCGACGACCTGACAGCCTTGAAGTTTCAAGACGGTGACCGGCACATGTTCGCCAACGTCGGTGAAGACGCGGGTCATGCCGAGCTTTTGCGCGATGACACCTGATCGCATGGTTTAATCCTTCAAGACCCACTTCTACGAGCCTGGCGTCGCAACGTCTGACGCGAGGGCTCGCCTATTCAAAAGCGCCTGCTACTACAGCTTGATCTCCACATCGACGCCCGCGGCCAGATCTAGCTTCATCAAGGCGTCCACGGTCTGGGGCGTCGGATCGACAATGTCGAGCACCCTCTTATGCGTGCGGATCTCGAACTGCTCGCGCGATTTCTTGTCGACATGCGGCGAGCGGTTCACCGTGAATTTCTCGATCTTCGTCGGCAACGGAATCGGGCCGCGAACCTGCGCCCCCGTCCGCTTCGCCGTCGAAACGATCTCCTTCGTCGAGGAATCGAGAATCCGATGATCAAACGCCTTGAGGCGAATGCGGATATTCTGGCCGTTCATTACTTCATTCCCTGTCGGCCAGCCTCGGACTCTCCGGCTGCCAGCTCATCCTAATTCTCGCTGCTCCCATGCGGCCGCGCCAATGCGAGCGCGACCTATGGGCCTTTTGATCTCGGTAAAAGCCACGCGCCTCCGCGTCACTCCGTAATCGAGGCGACGACGCCCGCGCCGACGGTGCGGCCGCCTTCACGGATGGCGAAGCGCAGCTTCTCCTCCATCGCGATCGGCACGATCAGCTCGACATCCATCGTCACATTGTCGCCGGGCATCACCATTTCCGTGCCCTCAGGCAAAGTCACGACGCCGGTCACGTCCGTAGTCCGGAAATAGAACTGCGGCCGGTAATTGGTGAAGAAGGGCGTATGGCGGCCGCCTTCGTCCTTGGTTAGGATATAGGCCTCCGCCTTGAACTTCGTATGCGGCTTTACCGAGCCCGGCTTGCACAGGATCTGCCCACGCTCGACGTCCTCGCGCTTGGTGCCGCGCAGCAGCGCGCCGATATTATCGCCCGCCTGCCCTTGATCGAGAAGCTTGCGGAACATCTCGACTCCGGTGACCGTCGTCTTCACGGTCGGCTTGAGGCCGACGATCTCGACTTCCTCGCCGACCTTGATAATTCCGCGCTCGACGCGGCCGGTCACGACGGTGCCGCGCCCGGAGATCGAGAAGACGTCCTCGACGGGCATCAGGAACGGCTGGTCAATCGGACGCTCGGGCTGCGGAATATAGGCGTCTACCGTCTCCATCAGCGCAAGGACCGCGTCATGCCCAATCTCGGGATTGCGGTTTTCGAGAGCGCAAAGCGCAGACCCCTTGGTGATCGGAATGTCGTCGCCGGGGAATTCATATTTCGACAAAAGTTCACGCACCTCGAGCTCGACGAGCTCAAGCAGCTCGGCGTCGTCCACCATGTCGACCTTGTTCAGGAAAACGACCAGCGCGGGAACGCCGACCTGACGGGCGAGCAGAATATGCTCGCGCGTCTGCGGCATCGGTCCGTCGGCGGCGGAGACGACAAGGATCGCGCCGTCCATCTGCGCCGCGCCAGTGATCATGTTCTTCACATAATCCGCGTGGCCGGGGCAATCGACATGCGCGTAATGGCGGTTCTTCGTCTCATATTCGACATGAGCCGTCGAGATCGTGATCCCGCGCGCCTTCTCTTCCGGAGCCTTGTCGATTTGATCATAGGCCGTGAAGGTCGCTCCGCCGGATTCGGCCAGGACCTTCGTGATCGCCGCCGTCAAGGACGTCTTGCCATGGTCGACATGGCCAATCGTCCCAATGTTGCAATGCGGCTTTGTCCGCGCAAATTTTTCCTTGCCCATCGTCCGGCTCCTCTAGGATTTCTTCGTGCGCTACGTTTCTGGATCAGGCGTATTTCGCCTGCACCTTCGCGGCCTCGCCCGCGGGGACCTGTTCATAATGATCGAATTGCATCGTGTAATTGGCGCGGCCCTGGCTGAAGGAGCGCAGCTGATTGACGTAACCAAACATATTCGCCAGAGGCACCATGGCGTTGATGACCACGGCGTTGCCGCGCATGTCCTGTCCCTGGACCTGACCGCGCCTGCCTAAGAGATCGCCCATGACCGAGCCGGTGTAATCTTCCGGCGTCGTCACCTCGACCTTCATGATCGGCTCGAGCAAAACCGAGCCGCCCTTCTGCAGCGCTTCGCGAAAGGCCGCCCGCGCGGCGATCTCGAACGCAAGCACAGAAGAGTCGACGTCATGGAACGCGCCGTCGATCAGGGTCGCCTTCACATCGACCACAGGGAAGCCGGCGAGAACGCCAGACCCCATGACGCTGTTGATGCCTTTCTCGACGCCGGGAATATATTCCTTCGGCACTGAGCCGCCGACGATCTGCGACTCGAAATTATTGCCTTTGCCGGCTTCGTTCGGTTCGAAAATAATCTTGACCCGCGCGAATTGTCCGGTGCCGCCGGTCTGCTTCTTGTGGGTATGATCGATTTCAACCCGGCGCGTCAGCTTTTCCCGATAGGCGACCTGCGGCGCGCCGATATTGGCGTCGACCTTATAGGTGCGCCGCAAAATATCGACCTTGATGTCGAGGTGAAGCTCGCCCATTCCCTTGAGGATAGTCTGGCCGGACTCTTGATCGGTCGAGACCCGGAAGGAGGGATCCTCGGCCGCGAGCTTCGACAGCGCGACGCCGAGCTTCTCCTGATCCGCCTTGGACTTCGGCTCGATCGCGATCTCGATGACCGGCTCGGGAAACTCCATGCGCTCTAAAATCACCGGCTTGTTCAGGTCGCACAAAGTATCGCCCGTGCGGGTGTCCTTGAGGCCGGCGAGTGCGACGATATCACCCGAATAGGCTTCCTTAACGTCCTCGCGATTGTTCGCATGCATGAGAAGCATGCGCCCGATGCGCTCTTTCTTGTCCTTGGTGGAATTTAGAACTGTCGTGCCGGAGTCAACATGCCCGGAATAGACCCGCGCAAAGGTCAGCGTGCCGACAAAAGGATCGTCCATGATCTTGAAGGCGAGCATGGAGAAAGGATCCTCGTCGCGCGGCAGGCGCACGACTTCTTCGCCGGTCGCAAGATCGACTCCTTTGATCGCCTCGCGATCGACCGGCGAAGGCAAATAATCGACGACCGCATCAAGCAAGGGCTGGACGCCTTTGTTCTTGAAGGCCGAACCGCACAGGATCGGGATGAATGTGATGTGACGAACGGCCTTGCGAATGAGACGCTTCAGCGTCGCCTCGTCCGGCTCAACGCCATCGAGATAGGCCGACATCACGTCGTCGTCGAGTTCGACCGCCGCCTCCAAAAGGTCGTGGCGATATGCCTCGGCCTTTTCTTTCAGGTCGGCCGGAATTTCGGCGTCGGCATATTTGGCCCCGAGCGCTTCATCCTCCCATACAACCGCCTTCATGCGGATGAGATCGATGACGCCCTTGAAATCGGACTCAGAGCCGATCGGCAATTGGATGCAAACTGGGCGCCCGCCGACCTTATTCTTGATGTCGTCGACGCAGCGATAAAAATCGGCGCCGATCTTGTCCATCTTGTTGACGAAGACAATGCGCGGAACATGGTACTTGTCGGCTTGGCGCCATACGGTCTCGGTCTGCGGCTCGACGCCCTGGTTGCCGTCGAGCACGCATACCGCGCCATCGAGCACGCGCAGCGAACGCTCGACCTCGATCGTGAAGTCGACATGGCCAGGCGTATCGATGATGTTGAGGCGCTTGCCATTCCAGAACGTCGTGGTCGCAGCCGAGGTGATCGTGATGCCGCGCTCCTGCTCCTGCTCCATCCAGTCCATCGTCGCGGCGCCGTCATGGACTTCGCCGATCTTATGCGACTTGCCGGAATAATAGAGGATACGCTCCGTCGTCGTCGTCTTGCCCGCGTCGATGTGGGCCATGATGCCGAAGTTTCGGTAGTCCTCGATCGGATGGCTACGAGGCATGACAAATTCCCTTCAAGCGCAAACCGGCGTCGTACAAGCTTTTCACCAGCGATAATGCGAGAAGGCCCGGTTGGCCTCCGCCATGCGATGCGTGTCTTCCCGCTTCTTTACAGCGTTGCCGCGGTTGTTAGCGGCGTCCATCAGTTCGGCCGAAAGACGGTCGACCATGGTCTTGTCGTTGCGCGCGCGGGCGGCGATGATGATCCAGCGAATGGCGAGCGCCTGGCGCCGCTCCATGCGAACCTCGACCGGAACTTGATAGGTCGCGCCGCCGACCCGGCGGGAGCGAACTTCGATCGCAGGCGCGACATTCTCCAGCGCCTGCTTGAAGACGCCAAGCGGCTCCGACTTCGTCTTTTGCCCGATGATGTCGAAGGCGTTGTAGACGATCGTCTCCGCGATCGACTTCTTGCCGTCATACATGATCGAGTTCATGAACTTCGTGAGAATGACGTCCCCGAACTTGGCGTCGGGGATGACTTCCCGCTTTTCGGCGCTATGGCGGCGCGACATCTTTTCTATGCTCCGTCCAAATTAAACTTCAACGCTGGGCGAGGCTGTTCAGTTGCCTGATTTCGACCAGCCCTGAATGTCGAAACCACCCTATTTCGGCCGCTTGGCGCCGTATTTCGAGCGGCGCTGCTTACGGTTCTTGACGCCTTGCGTGTCGAGCACGCCGCGCAGAATGTGATAGCGCACGCCGGGCAGATCCTTGACGCGGCCGCCGCGGATCATGACGACCGAATGCTCCTGCAGATTATGCCCCTCGCCGGGGATATAGCCGATCACCTCGAAGCCGTTGGTCAGGCGCACCTTGGCGACTTTGCGCAGAGCCGAGTTCGGCTTTTTCGGCGTTGTCGTATAGACGCGCGTGCAGACGCCCCGCTTCTGCGGCGAGGCCCCCAGATGGCGGGCCTTCTCGCGATAGGTCTTTTCGTGCCGCGGCTTGCGGATCAATTGACTGATCGTCGGCATGCTTGATCTTTCTAATACAGTCCAAATCTTCGCAGCAGGGCGGAGCCGGCCGCTCCAAAATCCCGCATTCGCCCAAATCCAACGCGCGCCCAAATCGGAAGCCCGCTTATGCCCGATCGGCGTTTTACAGACGCAAATACGTCAGCGCCAACAGCCGCTTAAGGCTTCTGGCGCTGGGACTTGCGCAGAGGACCGCGGCAAGCGAATGCTGCGGTCTTGCCTCCGAGCGATCCAAGGCGAAGCCCTGGATCTATAGTGTGACTATTCAGTCGCTGAATCCGACAGCGTTTAGGTTTGAAAGGTTCAGGACGCGACGTCCCGAAGAGAAAAACCTACTGCCTGTCTGAGGTGGGCGGAACTTAGTGATGTCGCGTTAGCGCGTCAACCCCTTCTGGACATGAAAAGCAATGGTTTTCCGCTCAGCGAGTTTTCGGCGAAGCGAAACTCATCGAACCGCCATGCTTAGGCATTGGCCTTATACTCGCGGATCATCTTGCTTCCTCGATTTTCGCTAGGCCCCCCATATAGGGCTGCAGGGCATCGGGCACCGCGACGGAGCCGTCTTCATTCTGGTAGTTCTCCAGCACCGCTACGAGAGCCCTCCCGACGGCCACGCCCGAGCCATTGAGCGTATGGACGAATCGCGTCGCCTTGGCGCCCTCGGGGCGATAGCGCGCATTCATCCGCCTCGCCTGGAAATCGCCGCAGACGGACACCGATGAAATCTCGCGATAGCGGTCCTGCCCTGGCAACCAGACCTCGATGTCATAGGTTTTTTGCGAGGCGAAACCCATGTCGCCGGTGCAAAGCGTGACCACGCGATAGGCGAGACCCAAGCGCTTCAGCACTTCTTCGGCGCAGCCAAGCATGCGCTCATGCTCGACGAGCGAGTTTTCCGGCGTCGTGATGGAGACGAGCTCGACCTTGGTGAACTGATGCTGGCGAATCATGCCGCGCGTGTCGCGCCCAGCCGACCCCGCCTCGGCGCGAAAGCAAGGCGTGCAGGCGGTGACGCGGATGGGGAGGTCTTTTTCGTCGAGGATTTTTTCCCGCGCCAGATTTGTTAAAGGGACTTCGGCGGTGGGGATGAGCCACAAAGTGTCCCTACGACTAGGCCCTTCCAACGGCGTAAGCTTTTGGTCGTTGGCGCGTTCAACCTCGGTTTGGTCAAGTTGCTGTTGAATCGTCAAGTCTCTGACTGCGGCGAATTGATCCTCGCGAAACTTCGGAAGCTGCGCCGTCCCGAACATGGCTTCGTCGCGCACGAGGATCGGCGGGTTCACCTCCGTATAGCCATGCTCGCCCGTATGCAGATCGAGCATGAATTGCCCGAGCGCGCGCTCCAATCTCGCCAACGGCCCCTTGTTCACGACAAAGCGCGCGCCAGAGATTTTCGTGGCCGTCTCGAAATCCATGAGGCCGAGCGCTTCGCCGATGTCGAAATGCTCTTTCGGCTGAAAAGAAAAGCTCGGCGGATTGCCGACGCGGCGAAGCTCAGGATTGTCGTTCTCGTCCTTGCCATAAGGAACATCTTCAAGTGGCAGATTAGGAATTTCGGCTAAGGCCTTGTCGAGACAGGCGATGGAATCGCGCTCTGCAGCCTCGAAGGTCGCGAAGCTCGTCTTCAGCTCGGCGACCTCAGCCTTCAAGGCGTCCGCGCGGAAAAAATCCTTCGCGGCCATGGCCTGGCCGATTTCCTTGGAGGCCGCGTTGCGGCGCTCTTGCGCGGCCTGCAATTTGGCGATCGCGGCGCGACGGGCGTCGTCGAGCGCCAGAAGCTTGTCGGCGAGCGGCTCGAGCCCCCGCCTCTGCCGGCCTTTGTCAAAGACATCAGGATTATCGCGAATCCATTTGATATCATACATGAAATATCATTCCATTACAGCAAAGACCCTCATCCTGAGGAGCAGGCGAAGCCTGCATCTCGAAAGATGAATTCGTCAGGCTCCTACGGCGGCCTCGTGGTTCGAGACGGGTCCTTCAGACCCTCCCCACCATGAGTCCGCCCCGCGCGGTCGTTCCCTCAACTCCCGGTCGCCTCCCCAGCGGCCTTCTCCGCGGCGCGGCCCTTTTCGATCATGCGGACAGAGACGATCGAAAGCTCGTAGAGAAGCAGCGCGGGGGCGGCGAGCGCCAGCATCGAAAATATGTCGGGCGGCGTCAGGATCGCCGAGACGATAAAGACGAGCACGATCGCGTAGCGCCTTTTGCTGCGCAAAAATTCCGAATCGATAATTCCGACGCGCCCGAGAAGGGTCAAGACCACCGGCAGCTGGAAGGTCACGCCAAAGGCGAAGATCAAGGTCATGATCAGCGACAGATATTCGCTGACGCGCGGCAAGAGCTCGATCTGCGCCCGGCCCGGCTCCTTGGCCTGCTGCATGCCGATGAAAAAGCGCAAGAGATTCGGCATGACGATGAAATAGACGACGAGTCCGCCAAGCGCGAAAAAGAACGGCGTGGCGAAAAGATAGGGGGCGAAGGCTTTGCGCTCATGCCGGTAGAGGCCGGGGGCGACAAAGGCGTAAAGCTGCGCGAAAATCACCGGACAAGACAGGAAAGCGGCCGAAAAGATCGCGACCTTGATCTGCGTAAAGAAATATTCCTGCGGCGCCGTATAGATCAGCCGCGCGTCCGGACCCGCGACATGTTCGAAAGGCACGACGAGAATATTGTAAATATCTTTGGCGAAATAGAAACAGACAAAGAACATTAAAAGGAATGCGAGGAGCGCCTTGACGAGCCGAGACCGCAGCTCGATCAGGTGATCCATCAAGGGCGCCTTGGTCGCCTCAATATCGGCGTCGCTCATCTGAGGCTCGTCTCAAAAATCATTGCGGCGGACTCCTTGGTCGCCGCAGGCGGCGGCGTGCAAAGGATGGCGGCGGGCGGGCGGAACGTGCGAGCTTAATAGAACCGGCGCGCCGGGAAAGTCACGCCTGATCTTGCGCGTTCGAGCTGCGCGCCTTCGATTCATCCGCATCGGCCCGGCGCGGCGGCGACCGCATCTCAGCCTCGAGCGCGGTCGCGAGCGCCTGCATCTCCGCCTCGACCCCGATTGCCGCAACGGGCTCCGCCCTCGGCGCGTCGGCCGACTCTTCAGCCTCGACGGCCGCGGGCGCGATGCCCGCAGCGAGCAGGGACGCGCCGCCCTCTTCCGGCGCTTCGGATAAGCGCGGCAAGTCTATGGCGTTCAAGGATGAGTCCGCCGCTTGCGGCGCTGCAAGAGCCGGCGCATCGACCGCCTTGTCGTCGCCGATGGCGCCCGTAATCTGGTTCTTCAGCTCGGCTACGGGATTAAAATCCACTTCAACCTTGGCGCTTTCCGCGAGCTTCGCCACGTCCGCCTTGATGTCGGCGATATCGGCCTCGCGCATGGCTTCCATGAACTGGCCCTGAAACTCGGCCGCCATGCGCCGCATCTTGCCGACCGCCTGGCCGACCTGGCGCAACACGCCGGGAAGTTCCTTCGGCCCAATGACGATCAGCGCCACGATCCCGATAATGATGAGTTTGCCGGCGTCGAAATCGAACATAAGCGGACGTCACTCGAATTTGGCGTCGATGAGGGGGCTCGAAAACTTTGCGGGCCGCATTTCTTTCCAAGACGCGCTTTGTTCAGTTCGCGCGCATCTCAGGCGCGGAAAGCCGTCGAGTTCCTGCGCCGCGGCTTGCGAACTGGAAGCGAGTCTTGCTCAGCCAATCTTGCGCGTGTCCGAAACCTTAGCCGGGTCGGCGATCGGTTGATGATCGATGCCGCGAATCGGCGCCTCGCCAGACCGCAGCGCTTCGGCCTTTTCGTCGTCTTCCGAAAGCCCTTTCTTGAACGATTTTATGCCTTTGGCGACATCGCCCATAATATCCGAAATCTTGCCCTTGCCGCCAAAGACAAGCAAAGCTACTGCTCCGACGATAAGCCAGTGCCAGATCGATAGACCGCCCATCGCGCAAACCTCCATGCGAAAGCCGACGGCGCCGAAGCCGCCTTTCTCCCGAGAACCTATGCGCCTGTAGGCGCAAAAACAAGAAATGGAATGCGAAATAGGCCGCGATCTTGCGATTTGTCCTATTGCGCTTTGGCGCAATGGCGGCGGTTCGTCGAAGGACGATCTGGCAGGCCCCCTCGCCTGCCCCTAGGCCACGCCGAACAGGGCCCTCGGAAGTTTTTCCTTTCGTCCGATCCTCCGCAAAGCGCAGCCAATTACGGCCATATTCCGGCGCAAAAATTGCTTCCCTGCCGCGAAAGAAATGGCAATATGCCGATCACGCCGATGACCGATTGCGAGGATTTGATGCCGCTTTACGTTTATAATTGCCAGAACTGCAATGCCGAGTTCGAGCTCTTGGTCAGGGCTTCCGACGTTCCGGCCTGTCCGTCTTGCGGCAGCGAGAAGTTGCAGCAGCAGGTGGCCAAGATTTGCGTCGAAATCAAATATCCGGCCATAGCGAAATCTTGGCGCCAGCGGGCGGCGAGGGAAGGCGACGCCAGCAATTTCTCCAAGAAAGAGCTGCAAACCAGGAAAAGCTAGCGTCCGCTTGGTGAATTAATTGGCGGCGGACCTGCCCTCCTATTCAAATATGCCTCTCGGAGGCATATTTAAATCTAGGCCGCCGCGCTAACCCGGCGCGCCAAAGCAGCCGGAGCTCAGCCCGCGCTGGCGATCAAAATTGCACATGCAGCCGCACGGCGCCGATCGAGACCGGTCCGCGCGCATAATTGTCGGCGGGGTTGGCGACAAATTGATAGTCGAAGGTGAACGTGGCCCAATCCGTGAGGCCCACCAAATAATAAGCTTCGACGATTTGCTCCGGCCGGTAGCTGATCTGACCGTCGCCGATATTGATGCCGAGGCCGCCCGCTCCTAGGAAAGCGCGATAATTGCCGGAAAGGCCGTTCACCACGCCAGCCAGGCCGATCCTGTCATTGGGGCGCCCCCATGAGGTTCCCTTCAATACGCCGCCGAACGAGGCGCTCTCGTCGATGTCGGTCCAGGCCATGATCTCGGTCTGGCCGCTCTGCCAACTCAGCCGCGCGAACAGGCCGAGATCATCAGTGACGGCTTGCTCGACGTTGGCGATGAAGCCGAACTCCGACCGCGTCTTGCGCGTCGCCGCAATGTCCGGCGCATTGGGATCGAACGCCGGATTTGAAAGAAAAGGATTGGTCAAGGTCGCTGCGAAGCTGCCGCAATAGCACTGGCTTTCCCAACCGGTCAGGCGGAATTTCCCGGCCGTCCCAAAAAGCGTGTATCTATCCTCGAATTCAAGAAGATATTGGCCGCGCTGGAAAATTCGCGTGTCGAAATCATTGCCATTGGCAACATCGGGCAACAGAAAATAGCCGGCGCGAAGCGCCCAATCCTTTTGGTTGAGCTCCACCGCCGCGCCCCAAGTATATCCTTTCTGGTCCGCCGCATAATCGAAGGCCCCGGCGTCGATCAGCGCCCAGTTCATGAAGCTCGACCGCCCATCATGCGCATAGGTGTTGTTGTCGAAAATATCCGGTATGGAGAGCTTGCCGAAAGTGAAGGTCACCCGCGATATGTCAGCCTTTTCGGCGACTTGATTGGGGCCGTCCGGCAAATCCTCCTGTTCGCCTCCTAGGCCGAAGATGTGTCGCAGGAACAAGCGCGACGTATTGTAATGGGGGAAATCGAAGCCAGCCTTTTGCGCTTCGCCGTTCGGGAACCCCGCCAGGCCCTTAGTTGTGCTGAGACCGAAGCCTTGGAAAGGCTCCGGATTGAAATAAAACTCGGTGCCTTCAAAAGCCTTGTATCCCAAAAAGCCGGTCACGCTGAACGTGTCGCGCACTTGATAGAAGGGATAGAGGCTTTGCGGCCCAACATAGGGAGAGCGGAACGGAGGGGTGCCCTGCCCAATAATCGTCGATTGGGCATGAATGCTCCAATCGTCGAGGTTGGGAAGAATGCCGCCGGTCGGCGCAGGAGCGCCGGAATTATCGGCGAACCTGTAATTCAGGCCGAGTTGGACTGTCTGCAAGGTGAGATTGGAATTGTAACGCTCGCCGGCGATCGGAAAAGAGGCCCCGGCGCGGCCGAAATCCATGAACGAATATTCGAGCTTCGCGCTCCAATTCGGCGTCAGCCGGACTTCCGCGCCGCCGCCGACAGTCCAACCGGGACGCCAGAAATAGGCGCTGTCAACATCGCCTGCCGTATCCGTGCTCGTCGCCAGATCTCGGTCATAGGCGAAGCCGCCGGCGCCGTAGATGAGCCAATCGCCGGAGGCGTAGCCGACGCGGCCGCGCACGGAGCCGAAGATTTCAATTTTATCGTTGACGATAGATGGGCCGACCGCGGAAAATATCACCGGCTGATTGCTTTTCATTTCGTCGGGGAAGGAAAAATCGGCTTCTAGCCCGAACATGAGCCCCGAAGGAGTCACATGGTTGTAGCCGGCCTGAAGGCCGCCGTAGAGCGGACCGAATTGGCCATCCTGACCATAAAGGCCAACCGTCCCCGAAGCTGGCAAGCCCGGAGGATTGCTCAGATAGGAGGAGTTTCCAAAGGCGTAGCCGACATGGCCGCCAAGGTAGAAACCCTCCCAAGAATTGTTCGCAAATACTACCGGCGTCGTGGACGGCAAATCGGCGGCGAAAACCGGACATGCTAGCGTGACGCAAGCCGACAAAGTAATAAGCGCGCCTCGCCGCACAAAATCCTTCTCGATCCAAAGCATCGCGGCGTCCCCCATATTTCATGCCGTGACACGAGTTCTCGGAGGCATAAAGTCATGGGGCGAATTTTTGTCAATAGAACGAAGCAACTTTAGAAATAGTATAAATTGAGAATACTAACTGATGTGGTCTCGAAGACACATTGATATTATTTTTGTAAACCCTCGAGCATGTTGCTGACCGAGCGTCGCCAACCCCTACGGGGCTGCTGTCGGGCTCATCGAAAGCCGCGGGCGCCGCGCAACTCCTAAACTTTGCTCGACCCCATTGGAGCATCGAGAACGGCCGTCATTGGGCCTCGAGCGCGACCCTCGACGAGGACAGGTTAAGGATAGGCAAAATCACGCCATTCTGTACCGCCTTGAACAAAATCTGTTCGACATAAAACAGATTGAACGGATCGCCGACGCAAGATCAGGCTCGCCCGTTGGCATGAGGCTTTCCTCATGTCAATGATCACTCAAGCGCAATCGCACTGGTTGCGCGCCCGAATACTCTTGCAATTTTATCATAAATCCGGGAATCGATGCCCGCTGCAAGGCTTCCTTATTCTCGTTTGAAGCCTGTCATTCAAAGAAGTTTCAATGACACAAAAGAAAAAGGTCTTGGAAAAGCCCTCTCCGACAGCTCCTGGCAGAGCTTTCGGTCTGTCGCGCCCGGCGCAGTTCGCGATTCTGTTCATCGTCGCCGCTGCGGTCGCTTGGGCGTGGTTTTTCGGTCCGTTTCGCGCGGCCAAGGAACAGGCGCCGAGCGAAAATGCGGCGTCCCCCGAAGCCGCCAGCTTCACGCCGACGCCCCAACAATGGGCGTCGATGCGGACCGCGACGATCAAGGAGATGGAGTTTCTGCCGCAGCGCCAAGCGGAAGGGAAAATTGCGGTCGACGACCACCTCGCGACCTCGGTCTACCCTCCCTATAATGGACGCGTGACCGCCGTGTTTGTCCGCGATGGCGACTACGTCAAACAGGGCCAGCCTTTGTTTCGCTTGGACTCGACCGATCTGGTGCAGGCGATCAACGATGTCGTCGCAGGCAAGGCTGGCGTCGCGAAAGCGCAGGCGCAGCTCCTTTTGACCAAGACGGCCGAAGACCGCGCCCACCAATTATACCTCGCCAAGGGCGCCGCCTTGAAAGACTGGCAGCAGTCGCAAGCCGATCTGACGGCGGCGCAGAATGATCTGAAATCCGCCGAGATCGGACTGGCGGCCGCGCAGGACCGGCTACGCATCATCCGCGTCCAATCGGGAGAGACGGAGACGGAGGCGCTGACGCGGACCAGTCCCGACCTGAACGTGCTCGCGCCGATCGGCGGCCAGGTTCTGATGCGAAAGCTCGGCGTTGGGCAATATATCAGCCAAGGAGCCACCGATCCGATCATGCTGATCGGCGATCTGTCGACGGTCTGGCTCGTCGCCAATGTGCGCGAGACGGATGCCCCCTACGTGCGCGTCGGGCAGCCGGTCGAAGTCCGCGTGACCGCCTATCCCGACAAGGTCTTCAAGGCGAAGATTACCTTCGTCTCGCCCATGGTTGACGCTAACGTCCATCGTTTGCCAATTCGGGCCGAGGTGCCCAATAGTGAAGGTTTGCTGAAGCCGGAGATGTGGGCTGATTTCCGCATCGCGACCGGCGCGGGCCGCAAGGGCCTCGCGGCGCCGGAGCAGGCCATCGTCTTTGAAGGCGATTCCGAGCGGGTCTGGGTTGCCGACAAGGACCATAGGCTGACGTCGCGCGACATCCGGACAGGGATTATAAATAGGCCGAATGTCGAGGTTCTTTCGGGACTATCAGCGGGCGATGAAGTCGTCACCCAAGGAAGCATTTTCATCGATCGCGCCGCCGCCAGTGATTGACGACGCTGAGCTAGCCCCCGCCGCCGGCCGCAGGAATTCGGACACGAGACCGACATGAACGGATTAATCGCTTTCGCGCTGAGACGCCGGATCCTCGTGGTTGTGCTGCTTTTCGGCGTTCTCGCGGCCGGCGGAGCCAGCTTCGCCAATCTTAATATTGAAGCCTATCCAGATCCTGTGCCGCCTCTTGTCGATGTGGTGACGCAATGGCCCGGCCAGTCGGCCGAAGAGATCGAGCGCTACGTCACGATTCCGCTCGAAGTCCAGCTCGCGGGCATTCAGCATGTCACGGTTGTGCGGACCAGCTCGCTGTTCGGCCTCTCGGACGTAAAAGTGCAGTTCACCTATGACTTTACCTACGAGGAGGCGGAGCAAAAAGTATTGAATCGGCTGTCGCAGCTATCGCCGCTCCCGGGCAATATTCAGCCGACGATCTCTCCCGCGAGCCCAACCGGTGAGATCTACCGCTATCGTTTGAAGGGACCGCCCGGGTTCAGCCTGACCGATCTTAAGACTCTGCAAGACTGGGTGATCGAGCGACGCTTCCGGGCGGTGCCCGGCGTCATCGACATCACCGGCTGGGGTGGCCTCACAAAGACTTACGACGTCACAATCGACCTCGCGAAGCTGCAAGCCTATAATCTGACGCTTGCTCAGGTGCTGCAGGTTCTGAACAACAGCAACATCAACGTCGGCGGCCAGACGCTCAATATCGGTCCACAGGCTGCGGTGGTTCGCGGCGTGGGGCTGATCCGGTCAATGGACGAGATCCGCAACACCGTTCTAGCGCAGAACGGCAATAGCCCTGTGCTGGTCAGCGATGTCGCCACAATCAGCGTCGGGCACGTACCGCGCTTAGGGATTGCCGGCCAAGACCATGACGACGACATTGTCGAGGGGATTGTGCTGATGCGACGCGGGGCCGAAACCCTGCCGACCTTACGCCGAGTTGAGGCGGAAGTCGCAAAGATGAACGATGGCATTCTGCCGCCTGGCGTTCAGCTTGTGCCCTATTACGACCGAACCGACTTGATCGACGTCACGACCCACACGGTGCTGCACAATATCGTTTCGGGGATCATACTCATCTTCCTGGTGCAATGGGTCTTCCTCGGCAATCTGCGCAGCGCCATCATCGTCGCCACGACCATTCCCTTCGCCCTCTCTTTCGCCCTGATCGTTATGACGATGCGCGGCGAATCGGCGAATCTCTTATCCGTGGGCGCAATCGATTTCGGCCTGATCGTCGATTGTTCTGTGCTGATGGTGGAGAATATTTTCCGCCACTTGGTGGAATGGCGGCATGGCGACCGTTCGCCTGGATCGCTAGGATGGGAAATCGACCGGGTCGGAAACACGCTCCCCGGCCTACCCATCAGGATGGCGGTCATCCATGCGGCGGGCAATGAGGTCGGCCTATCGATCTTGTTCGCTGTCGCCATCATTATCGCCGCCTTCGTGCCGCTGTTCGGCCTCGGCGGGATCGAGGGACATATTTTCTCGCCTATGGCGAAGACCTACGCCTACGCCTTGCTTGGCGCCGTGATCGCGACTTTCACGGTCTCTCCGGCCCTTTCCGCTCTGCTGCTGCCGGAAAACATCAGCGAAAATGAAACGGTGGTCATGCGCGTGCTTCACGCCGGCTACGGGCCGCTCCTACGTTTTGCGGTCGCCAACCGCGCCCTGACTCTCGGCTTCGGTGTGTTGCTGGTTGTGCTGAGCGTGCTGGCTGGACGGTCACTGCAGCTTGAGTTTCTGCCCAAGCTCGAAGAGGGCAATCTGTGGATCCGCGCGACCATGCCGATCTCCATTTCGCTGGACGAAGGCAATGGCTATGTCAACCGAATGCGCGCCGCGATGCTGAGCTTTCCGGAAGTCGTCACCGTGGTGTCGCAGCACGGAAGGCCGGATGACGGCACGGACACGTCCGGTTTCTACAACGCCGAATTCTATGTGCCGCTGAAGCCGCCGGCCGATTGGCCCAAGGGCGTCACCAAGGAAGAGTTGACTCAAGATGTCGTCGACAAGCTGCAGGCGGAATTTCCCGGCGTCGACTTCAACGCCTCGCAGAATATTCAGGACAATGTCGAGGAGGCCGCGTCCGGGGTGAAAGGAGAGAATTCGGTCAAGCTGTTTGGCACGGACCTGACGCAGATGGAGGCCACCGCGAATAAGATCAAGGACGTCCTGAAGACCGTCAAGGGCGTTACCGACCTTGCCGTTCTGACGTCCCTTGGGCAGCCGACGGTGACGATTGACATCGATCGCCACAAGGCGGCGCGCTATGGGCTTATGCCCGGCGACATCAATGCGACAATTCAGACCGCGATCGGCGGTCAGGCCGCCGGCGACCTCTATGAGCACGGGAGCGACCGGCATTTCCCGATGATGGTGCGTCTGGCCCCGCGCTACCGGCAGGATCTCGACGCGATTCGCAACATCACCATTGGCGCGCAAGGGCCGAACGGCCCGATTCAGGTGCCACTGAGCGAGGTCGCCACCGTCAAGCTGGCCTCTGGAGCCGCCTTTATCTACCGTGAAGCGCAACAGCGTTACATCCCGATCAAGTTCAGCGTGCGCGGACGCGATGTTGGAAGTGCGGTCTTGGAAGCTCAGAAGAAGGTCGCCGAATCGGTCACTTTGCCGGCGGGCTCCCGGCTCGAATGGGTCGGCGAGGTGGAGAACCTGCAAGACGCCATCCGACGTTTGACGATCCTTGTGCCGGTAGCCATCGGCATGATCTTGCTGCTGCTCTATGGAATGTTTGGAACATTGCGCAACACCCTGCTCGCCGCCAGCGTCATTCCTATGGCTGTAGTTGGCGGGATTTTCACGTTGGTGCTGACCGGAACGCCGTTCAGCGTCTCGGCGGCCATCGGTTTTGTCGCTCTGTTCGGAATATCCGTCATGAATGGCGTGATCGTTCTATCCTATTTTCGACGCGTCAACGCCTTTGGCCTCGAACGTCGGACGGCGATCATTCAGACTGGCACGACCTTGCTTCGCCCGGTCGTGATGACATGCGTCGCGGCTTGCGTCGGCTTGCTACCGGCGGCTGTATCGACCGCCATTGGTTCGCAGGTCCAACGCCCGCTCGCTCTTGTAGTCGTCGGCGGCATCCTTCTCGCGCCCGTGCTCATTCTGGTCATCCTGCCGGTCATGATCGACGTCTTTACACCACTTGGGGCGAACGAGGCGCTCGGCGATGTTGCGCCAGAGCCGGGGGAATAAGCGATGCGTCGACAGAAAACCTGCGCGCGCCCCAGGCAAGCCAGAACGACTGGCCGCAAGCTTCTGATCGCCGCCGCCGCCGGCATTCCGATGATCTTTTTGTCGGCCTGCGCGGTTGGCCCCAATTTTGAGCCGCCGCCGGCGCCGGAAGTCGGGGGCTATACGCCTGAACCCTTGGCCCCTAAGACCGCCGCCTCGCCCGGGCCAGAGGGAAAAGCGCAGCGCTTCGTGCAAGGTCTCGACATCCCCGCCCAATGGTGGGCGGTGTTTCACTCGCGCCCGCTGAACGATTTGATCGAGGACGCGCTGAAGCATAACCCGGATCTGCAAGCGGCCCAGGCCGCATTGCGCGCCGCCCATGAAAACGCCGAAGCGCAAAAGGGCCTTCTCTATCCGCAGGTGTCGGCCAACTTCAACCCGATTGGCGGCAAAACGGGCGAAGACGTTGCGCCCATACTGAGCAACAACTCAGTCTTTTACAGCCTGACGATAGCGCAAGTGTCCGTCTCCTATACGCCAGACGTCTTCGGATTGGTCCGACGCGGATTGGAATCGCTCGAGGCCCAAACGCAAGGAGAGTTCTTCCAGCTCGAGGCCACCTATCTGACGCTGACCTCCAATGTCGTCGCGGCGGCGATTCAGGAAGCCTCATTGCGCGCGCAGATCGAGGCGACAAAGAAGATCGTGGCGATTGAGACCGACCTCCTTGGCCTGCTGCGCCGTCAATTGAGTTTAGGCCAAGTTGCTGGCGGCGACGTCGCGCTGCAGGAGGCGGCTTTGGCGCAGGCGGAGGAGACGCTGCCCCCGCTCGAAAAGCAATTGGCGCAGCAGCGCGATCTCTTGACCGCCCTCGCCGGGCGTTATCCAAGCGCTGAAGTCGCACAAAAATTCACTCTTGCTTCATTAAGGCTTCCGCGCGATCTGCCCGTTAGCCTTCCCTCGCAACTCGTCGAGCACCGACCCGACGTCAAGGCCGCCTCGGCCAATTTGCATTCCGCCAGCGCTTTGGTCGGAGTCGCCATTGCCAATCGCTTGCCGGTCATAAGTCTGACAGCAGACCTTGGTTCGAGCCCAGCTAATTTGGCGAATTTGTTTAGCCCGCCGACCTTCTTCTACACGCTGGCCGGCAATGTCACGCAAACCTTGTTCGACGGCTTCACTTTGTATCACAAGCAAAAGGCCGCCGAGGCCGCCCTTGAGCAGGCTGAGGCGCAATATAGGAGCACGGTCATCACGGCGTTCCAAAATGTCGCCGATTCGCTGCGCGCCTTGCAGGCGGACGCACGCGCGCTCAAAGCTGCGACGGCGGCCGAAACGGCGGCGCATACAAGTCTCGAGATCACGCGCAAGCAATTGCTGCTCGGAGAGGTCAATTTTCTCGCCCTGCTGACGTCGGAACAAACCTATCTGCAAGCCGTACTGGCGCACGCTCAGGCGGAAGCCAATCGATTCGCAGACACGGCGGCGCTGTTCCAAGCACTCGGCGGCGGATGGTGGAACCGGGACGATAGCGCGACTGCGGCTAAAGCCGACTGAAGCAACAACCCGACCGCCATTAAAGTTCGAAATGGCGCAGCCGCCTCGACGAACCCGATTCCGCTTGAGCACGCGAGCAACTGTCGCCGGGCCGAAATGAGGAACGTGTTCACGCGAGTCGCTCAAAGCAAGCTGGAACAGCACCAGCGCTCCGATCTTGAAGAGTTCTGGGCGACGGTCGATCCAAAGGCGCCGGACATCGAAGACCGCCTAGCGGAATGGCAGCACTTTTGGAATTGGGACCGCCTTCATATGGCGTTGGGCGGGAACACTCCCATCGATCACGTCTGCGAACGTCTCGCCAGGACGCCTTCTGCTGACGAGGTTGACGCTCGTTACGACCAGAAACGGGAGAAAATCAGAGTCGCCGATTACAAGGTCGATATGGCTCTCACTCAAATGAAATGATGCTGCCGGACCCTACACATGAAGACGGCGCCGCGACGCCGCGCGCTGTGGTTCCCGCGTTGTCTTGGCTTAAAGCCGAGCTTGCGTCGCGGCGCCTGCTCCCTCGGTCGCAGCATGCGATCCGGACGACATCACGTCGGCGAGCCAGGCTTGCCATTCTTTCGCTGTGCCATTGAAGGCGTTGCGATCGACATAGCCGCGAATGCCGGGGACATGACCCTCGGCGGTGTGCTGCCAGAAATGCCAATGCCGGCTTCCATATTTCACCGATGGATGGCTTTTCACGCTGCGAACCCAGATGGGATAGTCGGTGAATTCGCCTTGCATCACGTCGCGATGAAAATCGACGGCGGTATAGATCACCGGCTTCTTGCCATAGGCGCGCTCCATCGCCGCGAGGATGATCTTCATCTGCGCGATGGCGACCTCGCGCGGAACCCGTTTGGCGCAGGTCTTCGACTGCCCATTCCATTCGACGTCGAGGACCGGCGGCAAGGCGTCGGGATCGTTGGGCACGTTGGCGGTGAACCAGGCCGCCTGCTCCTCCATCGGCCTGCACCAATAGGCGAAATGATAGGCGCCGCGCGGCACGCCGGCCGCCTTCGCCGCGGCCCAATTGCGGGCGAATTTATCGTCGACATGGTCGCCGCCTTCGGTCGCCTTGATCCAGGCGAACCGGACCCCTGAGGCGCGCACGGTATCCCAATCTATGTCGCCCTGATATTTCGAGACGTCTATGCCATGGACTTCGAAATCTGTCGGGCGAGGGAGGGCGTCGTCGACGAAGCCGCCGCCGGCGCATCCGGCGACCAGAAACATCAGGGCGAGCGCTAAAAGCGAAGAGGGTAAATGCCGCATGGACGCCACTGCCTAAAGTCAGATTAGAGCAATTTACCCGGAAGGCGGTAATAGGGCGTTAACACGTCCAAAAAACGGCCGCCCCCGAATCATGCGATGAAATTCTTCCGGTTCCGCGATCCGAACCTGAAATTCCGTCGAATTCGGCTCCTTTGCTGCTTCAATCCCTACGCTCGGCCGCTTTTGCTCCCGGCTCGCGAAGACTTTCCCGAACAGAGCCGTCTTTATATGAAGCGAGAAGCGCGCCGCCGCGATTGGTCCTAACGCTTTCAATCTCATCGAGCAGTTTGTCGATATTGAGGACGAAGCACAGATTTAACCCGCAATCTTGCTCCGGCGCTTGAATTGAAAGCTTTTCGCTTTGCATAGGCTTGACGCGCCCCACCCCAGCCAAAACTAACTTCCCCAAGAGCCAGAAACTCATCTGCGCAGCTTCAACGCGCCGTCCGATTTTACATGGACTTACTATACATTCGTCTTTTAGCTAGCCTCACGGGATGCGCCAGAAATGCGGCAGGCGCCAGAACAACAGGCTTGCGGCAATGCAGGGCTCTGCGCTCCGACAGCCTGGACACGCGACTTCCGGGCGCTCATAAGGCTCGAATCCGCCGGGGCACGAGATCAAGAAAAGCGGCTTCGAATCCGTCTGCTGTCATTTACTTGTCACGCCTCTCGATAAAGACGGTAGGAGGCTGAAAAACCGCCCCTTCCCTATTTGCTTTCCCGCCAAGGCCTCATCTAAACGATCTGTGAAAGGCTTCCATGCTGTCTCGGTTCGTCGCCTTCACCTCGCTTGGTCGGAAGGCGCTTCCCAATCAATATGACCTGCTCGCCCTTGCGTTGATTTTCGCCGGCTTCGTCGCGGCGTCGCATATTTCCGGCGGGCTGACCCTGCCCCTCGAAGCGCCCGAATCGACCGTCAATTCGCTCGATTACCGGAACCTGCCCTATTACGCATTGCGCACGACGCTGCGGATGTTCGCGGCGATCGCGGCGTCGCTCCTATTCACTTTCACTTACGCGACGCTGGCGGCGAAAAGCCGGCGCGCCGAGATGATCCTGATCCCGATCCTCGATGTCCTGCAATCGGTGCCGATTCTCGGCTTTCTCTCCTTCACGGTGACTTTTTTCCTGGGACTTTTTCCGGGCTCGATCCTGGGCGCCGAATGCGCGGCGGTCTTCGCGATTTTCACGTCGCAAGCCTGGAACATGGCCTTTTCCTTCTACCAGTCGATGCGTGGCGTCCCCCGCGACCTCGTCGAGGTGTCACGCGGCTTCGGGCTTTCGGGATGGCAGACGTTCTGGCAATTGGAGGCGCCTTTCGCCATGCCCGGGCTCATCTGGAACATGATGATGTCGATGTCCGGCGGCTGGTTTTTCGTCGTCGCTTCGGAGGCGATCGCGGTCGGCGACACGACGGTCAAGCTGCCTGGCATCGGGGCCTATCTCGCCCTCGCCATTGAGGATAAGAGCATCCCGGCGGTCATCGCGGCGATTGTCACGATGTTCATCGTGATCATCGCCTACGATCAATTGTTGTTTCGCCCGCTGGTCGTCTTCGGAGCGCGGTTTCGGGTCGAGCTCACCGTCAGCCAGACCAAGGAAAGGTCCTGGGTGGCGCAGGTCTTTGCGAGAACGCGCTGGCTGCGTGCGGCGACGCGCGGCCCCGCGCAGCTCTTCCAAAGCATCGCGCTCTGGCGCCTCGAATTGCCCGTGCGCGCGCCTGCGCCGTCGTCGCAACATCCCGGCGTGAGCCGGATTATCGACGCGCTCTGGCTGACCCTCGTCGGACTCATCACGCTTTGGGCCACATGGATCGTCGTCGATTATGTGCGCCAGACGCTGTCTTGGGGCGATCTCGGACAAAGCGTATTTTACACGCTTATCACCATGCTGCGGGTTATCGTCCTTATGGCCCTGGCGACGGTCGTCTGGGTCCCGGTCGGCGTCTGGATTGGCCTCAGGCCTGCGCTCGCCGAGAAAATCCAGCCGCTCGCCCAATTTCTAGCGGCCTTCCCGGCCAATGTCATTTTTCCCGTCGCCGTCGTCGGCATCGTGCGATTCGCCCTCAATCCAGATATCTGGCTGAGCTTTTTGATCGTGTTCGGCACGCAATGGTACATCCTCTTCAACGTGATCGCGGGCGCCTCGGCGTTCCCAAACGATCTCAAGGAGGCGGCGGCGAGCTTTCGCATCCATGGCTGGGACTGGTGGAAAAGCGTCATCATTCCGGGGATCTTTCCCTATTATGTCACCGGAGCGCTGACCGCGTCGGGCGGTTCATGGAACGCGGCGATTGTCGCCGAATATGTCAAATGGGGCGACCAAACGATTTCCGCGCATGGGATCGGCGCCTATATCGCCGAAGCGACCGCCGACGGCGACTATCCAAAGATCGTGCTCGGCGTGGCCGTGATGTCGATCTTCGTCATTATGTTCAACCGCCTGCTGTGGCGTCCGCTTTTCGGCCTGGCCGAACGGCGCCTGCGACTGGATTGAGGTAATCTCATGCTCGATGTGAATGCGCGGACCTCGCTTACCGTCAAGACACCCTTGCTCGAGGTGAAAAACGTCTGCCAGCACTATCAGACTGGGTCGGGCGAACAAGGCCCGGCGGTTCTCGACAATGTCTCGCTCGCTCTATACGAAAACGAGATCGTCGGCCTGCTCGGCCGTTCCGGCTGCGGCAAATCCTCGCTTTTGCGCATCGTGTCCGGCCTTGCCAGGGCTGCCGACGGCCAGGTCAACTATCTCGGCAAGCCGGTCAACGGCCCGGTCGACGGCGTCGCCATGGTGTTTCAAAGCTTCGCGCTGTTTCCCTGGCTGTCCGTGCTCTCCAACGTCGAGCTCGGCCTTCGCGCGAAAAAGATTCCGAGAGAGGATGCGCGGCGGCGCGCCTTGAAGGCGATCGACCTCATCGGGCTCGACGGATTCGAATCCGCCTTCCCGAAGGAATTATCGGGCGGCATGCGCCAGCGAGTCGGCTTCGCCCGGGCGCTTGTCGTCCACCCCAATATTTTGCTGATGGACGAGCCATTCTCCGCACTCGACGTGCTTACAGCCGAAACGCTGCGCACCGACCTTCTCGACCTCTGGGTCGAAGGACGCATGCCGATCAAGGCCATCCTCATGGTGACGCATAACATTGAGGAGGCGGTGCTTATGTGCAACCGCATCATCGTGCTTGCGTCGAATCCAGGCCGCGTCGCCGCCGAAATCCAAGTCGGGCTGCAGCATCCGCGCAACCGGCTCGATCCGGAGTTCCGGCAATTGGTCGATAAGATCTACGCCTTGATGACCAAGCGGCCAGAGCCTGCCGCCTTCGGCCGGGAAGGCACATTCCCAGGCCTTGGCTTCGCCATGGCGCTGCCACAGGTCTCCACCAACACGCTTGCCGGCATGATCGAGGAAATCGCCGCCCCGCCTTATCATGGCCGCGCTGATCTTCCGGCTCTCGCCGACAGCCTGCAGATGGAAATCGACGAGTTGTTTCCAGTCGGCGAAACCTTGCAGCTCCTGCGCTTCGCGGAAATCGAGGAAGGCGACATTAAATTGACTCCTGCAGGGCTGCGCTTCGCCGACGCCGAGGTCGATGTGCGCAAGAAGCTTTTCGGCGACCATCTTCTCGCCTATCTGCCGCTCGCCGCGCGGATCAAGCTGGTGCTCGACGATCGCCCGACGCATACCGCCCGCGCCGTCCGCTTCCTCGAGGAGCTTGAGGATTACATGTCCGACGAATATGCCGAGCGGACCTTGAAAAGCGTCGTTAACTGGGGCCGTTACGGCGAGCTTTTCGCCTATGACGAGACCACGGAAACGTTCAGCCTCGAAAACCCGCAATAGGAAATGGTCTCCGCATGCTTTCTCGCCGCGGTTTTATTGGCGGTTCGTTAGCCGTCGGCATAGCCCCTTTTGCGCGGGCGGAGGCAAGCGAGCCGCCGCCGACCGTGCTGCGGCTGGAGCGTCGTAGCATCGAGGTGAACGGCAAGCCCGTCTCAGTTCTCGGGATCCGCCAACCGGATGGTCCATTCGGGATTGAAACCGAAATCGGCAAGCCTTTCCGCGTCCGCGTCGAAAACCGGCTCTCCGAGCCGAGCCTGATCCATTGGCATGGGCTCACTCCCCCCTGGAGGCAAGACGGCGTCCCCGGCGTTTCCGGGCCCCCCATTCCGGCTGGCGCCAACGCCGACTATGACTTCCCCCTTCCCTTCGGCGGCACGTTCTGGATGCATTCGCACCAAGGGCTGCAGGAGCAACTTCTCCTGTCTGCGCCGCTGATCATTCGCGGCGACGGCGACCGCGCGGATGAGCAGGACGTCGTCCTCATGCTCGCCGACTTCAGCTTCACCCCGCCCGAGGAAATTTACGAACGGCTCCGAAACGGCGGCGGCATGGCGGCCATGAACCACGCGGCCATGAACCACTCGGCAATGTCGCCGGCCGAGCACGCGGCCATGATGGCCGCTCATCCTGACATGCCCATGCCGAAGGCGCCGGCCGGACCAGACTTGAACGACGTCAAATATGACGCCTTTCTCGCCAATGAACGCACCCTCGCCGATCCCGAGATCGTGAAGGTCGAACCCGGCCGCCCGGTGCTGCTGCGCGTGATCAATGGCTCGTCGATGAGCGCCTATCATATCGATCTCGGCCAGCTCAAAGGCGATTTGATCGCCGTGGACGGCCGCCGCGTCGCCCCCGTCAAGGGGCGCAGCTTTCCGATCGCGGTCGCGCAGCGCCTGGACATCAGGCTCGCCATCCCACAAGGCGCTGCGGCTTACCCCGTGCTCGCGTTGCTTGAAGGCGAGCGCAAGCAGACGGGCGTGATCCTCGTCGCCGGCCGCGGCTATGTCAGCCGCACGCCGGAGCTAGCGGACGCAGCGTCCCCGCCGCTGACCCTTGAGCTGGAAAGCCAGCTACAGACGGCTGAGCCGCTGAGACCGCGCGAGGCCGACCGGACCCACACGCTGAACCTGACCGGCGAAATGACGGGCTATCGCTGGTCGATCAATGGCGTGGCATGGACGGAGGAGACCCCGCCGCTGCCGGTCGCCGAAGGCGAGCGGGTGGAGCTGATCTTCGTCAACAAGACGCCGATGCCGCATCCCATGCACCTGCATGGGCATGTTTTTCAGGTCGTCGCGATCAATGGAAATAGATTTGCGGGCGCGGTGCGCGACACGGTGCTTGTTCCGCCGGAGACGAGCGTCACTGTCGCGTTCGACGCAAATAATCCCGGCTGGTGGGCCCTCCACTGCCACATGCTTTACCACATGGAGGCTGGCATGTTCACGACGATCCGCTATGTCTGAGCGCGCCGCGGTGGGTCCAGATTCAGGCGAGCCCAAACCAGACCGTGGCTATGCCTAGAAAAGACGCGTAGCCCACGACATCCGTCACGGTGGTGACAAAGGCGCTCGACGACACGGCGGGATCTATATCGAAGCGGTTGAGCGCTTGGGGGATCAAGATGCCGCCGAGCGCGCCGGCGACGAGATTGGTCAGCATGGCCAGCGCGATGACGACGCCGAGCCCTGCGAACCCGAACCAGACGCTCGCGACCACTCCTGTGATGAGGCCGAACGCGGCGCCGTTCAAGACGCCGACGAAGATTTCGCGCAGGACCACGCGCAGCGCATTCGCGCGCGACAATTCCCGCGTCGCAAGCGCGCGGACGGCGACCGTCATCGTCTGGGTCGCGGCGTTGCCGCCTTGGCTCGCGACAATCGGCGCGAGCACGGCGAGCGCCACCATTTTCTGCAATGATCCTTCGAAAAGGCCGAGCACGGACGAAGCGATGAAGGCGGTGATCAGATTGACGAAGAGCCAAGGGAAACGGCTTCGCGTCGTCCACCAGACCGTATCCGACAATTCTTCCTGCTCGGAGACGCCGCCGAGCGCTTTCACTTCGGCGTCGGCTTCCTCCTGAATCACGTCGACGATATCGTCGATCGTGATGACGCCGACGAGACGCTCAGCCTCATCGACGACCGGAACAGAAACGAGATTATAGCGCTGGAAGACGCGCGCCACTTCGTCGCGATCCTCCGTCACCTCGACGCGGCGTCGATCCGAGCACATAATGTCTTCGAGTTTCGCCGAACTTTTCGCGCGCAAAAGAGTGTCGAGGAAGACGTTGCCGAGAAGCCGATGCGCCGGATCGACGATGAAGATCTCAAAGAAGGAATCCGGCAAATTTTCTTCATCTGCGTCGCGCATGACGTTGATCGCCTGCCCCGCCGTCCAAAAGGGCGGCGCGGTGACGAAGGTCGTCTGCATGAGACGGCCGGCGGAATAGTCCGGGTAATCGAGCGAGCGCTGAAGCTGCGCCCTGTCGACGGGCGGCAGCGCCTCAAGAATCTCGGCCTGGTCTTCCGCGTCGAGGTCTTCGAGAATGGTGACGGCGTCGTCGCTCTCGAGGTCGCGGACGCCCACGGCGACGGTCTCGTTCGGCAGCTCGGCGAGAATTTCGTCGCGGATATGGTGGTCCATCTCAGTTAGGGCCGCGAAATCGAAATCGCTTCCCATGAGCTGGACGAGCTCCGCGCGCAGCTCCGGTTCGAGCGCCGCTATCAGCGCGCCGAGATCTGCTTCATGAAGCTGACCGGCCAATTGACGCACGAGGGCGCCATTGCCCGCACTGACCGCCGCCGCTACACTTTGAAGAAAATTCGGCTCGATCGCGCCATCTTCGTCATAGATTGATGCGGCGTCTCCCGGCAGCCGATCCGGATGCGCCGTTACGACGTCATAGTCGTGTTCCATATCAGCCATGCGCGCACTCGAGTCTTGTCCAGGATCGCTCGGTTCTTAGAGCGCTTTCAATCTCAAGGGAAACCCGAAAGCATCCCTATTTTCTTTAGGCGGCGGCCGGTTTCCAGGAGGGCAATGCAAGGGACAGCGAATGAAGGAGAAGCGCATGCTTGCAACATTCATCTTGGCTGTGGCCTTTCTCGGCTTGATATTCCTCCTGACTCAGCGAGCGACGGCGAGTCCGGCGCCTTGCCTGCCAGACTCGTTAGGGGTGAGCCGGACCTTGGAGCTCAGCGCGCAAGGCGGTTGGCAGGTCGGGCTTAAAACCTATCCGCGAACCTTGGCGCTGAATGACCATGAAATCGTGCTCACCTTTGACGATGGGCCGACCCATACGACCGCCAAGGTGCTCGACGCCTTGGCGAAGGAATGCGTCAAGGCGACATTTTTTCTCGTCGGCCGCAACGCCGCGGCCATGCCTTGGCTGGTCAAGCGCCAAATCGCAGAGGGCCATACGGTCGGACACCACACATTCTCGCATCCGGGAGCTACGCTGCGCCGGCTCGACGAAAAGGCGGCTCAAAATGAGATCGAGAAAGGTTTCGCCGCCGACGACAAGGCCGCCTATGGCGCGGCCGGCGCGCTCCCAAGGACGCCTTTTTTTAGATTTCCGGGCTTTGCCGACACGCCCGTGCTGGTGGAATGGCTTTCGGCGCGCAATATCGCGGTCTTTGGCGCCGACGTCTGGGCGTCCGACTGGCAGTCGATGACTCCGGAAGCTCAGCTCGCTTTGGTTCTCGCCCGGCTCGAAAAGGAAGGGCGCGGCATTCTACTCTTCCATGATTCGAAAGAGCAAACCGCCGCCATGTTGCCGGCGCTCTTGCGCGAATTAAAGCAACGCGGCTTCAAGATCGTGCATGTCAAGCCGGGCGCAGAGCCGCCGACTATGCGGGCCGCACCCCAAGGCTGGACCTCCGAGACCGACAAGATCATCGCCGATGTGTTCGCGAAGGAGGCTCACGCGGGCCGAAAGGCGCATGGCGCAGCGCCCATCCCCCAGGCGAAGCCGGCGCCCGCCAAATGAACGCAAGGGCGCTGCTAAACGCCGCTTCTGAATGGCGATTTAGAGAAATGGTGCGGCCAAGAGAAATGCAATAATCGCCGAAGGTAAAGCAAAATCAACGGTGATTGGCCCGCACCTATGCAAAAACGGCGCATTGATTCGTAACGGATATTTTGAGCGTGGCCCGCACCGGGTTCGCTCACGCCCCGAACCCTCTCTCCGCGCGCCGTGCCCGTTCGGTCAGATCCGACAATTCGCCGGCGAGATATTCGAGCGCGACTTAAGTTCGGCGGCGCGAGAGGTCATAATTCTCGCCGAGGCTTTATCGGCAGGCGAATCGCGGCAGATCTGCTATTATTTTGGCCTTAATCGGTGAGGCTCCATGTTGGTATTTCGCGTCAAAGCCGAGGGGTTCAAAAGCTCCAGTTTAGAGAAGGCGATTTCGAAGGCCATCGCGCGAGGGTTGAACGAAGGCGGCGACAAGGTGCGCACGCAAGTTCAGCGCGCGCTCAAAACGGACACTGGCGTGATTAAATACGCCTCGATCACGTCGCATATGAAGGATTCTGGCCGGGGCTGGGCGCGGGCCGCGCCTGATCGGCTGGCCTATCAGATCGTGGCGACCGGCAAGGGTCTTCCGATCAAAGATTTTCCCGTAAAAAATACAGGAAACGGGATCGACGCTAAGACTTGGGGCGTCGACCATCTCTTCAAGCGGTCTTTCGGGATCGTTGGGCGTGGAGTCGAAGGGTTTAGGGCGCGCACCACAAGCAAGCGATTTCCAATGCGCAAGCTCTATGGGCCGTCTTTGCCGAAAGAGCTGACGCAAGGCGAGGTCGTGAAGGTCTTCTACGCCTCGGCGCAGACCGCTGTGCCGCCGGCGGTGCTGAAGCATCTGCTCAAGGCGATGACGTGATGCGCCTGGCGCTGGCGCGCTCGTATCTTTAGGCAAGAACGGGCGGATTGTCCGCCGGCTCGCAAGAGCGAACCTCGCGCGCGGGGAGCAAGGTTTCTATTTCAAGCCGCATCGAGGGCGCGGCGCACAGCGTCCGGCTCGCGTTCGATCACGACAAGATAAGCCCGAGCGGCACTGTCAGGATTGGAGCGGCCTTGCTCCCAATCCCGCAGGCGGCTGACGTTGAAGCCGAACCGCGCGGCGAATTCCGGTTGCGTCAACCCGAGGCGCTTGCGCAAGGCCTTCACGTCGATCTGCGACGGGACGTGAACGCGATATTCGGCCAAATCGGCACGGCCCTCGGTGAAGGCGATGGCCTCGGAAAGCCCGCTGGCGATTTTATCGAATGCTTTTTTGCTCATGGAGCGCCTCCAAGCTTCGTGATTTTGTTGCGATAGGAATCGACGAGGCGTTTCGCGAGCGCGCCGAGCTCGTTTCGCTCCGCCTTTGTCAGATTGGCTTTCTCGCCCTTACCGAAGACGGTGAGCAGGAAGACCGGAATATCGGGGCCGACGTAAAGCGAGATGATCCGGTAGCCGCCGCTCTTGCCTTTGCCGCGACCTGCGAACCGGAACTTTCGGACGCCGCCGGCACCTTCCATAAGATCGCCCAAAGCCGGGTTGGCGGCGAGTTCGCCGACGACATTGAAGCGATCCTCATCCGAGAGGCCGGCCTGCCGCGCCGCGTTGAGATAGGAGGGCGTTTCGACGACCGTTTGCATGGAAAATATATACGGAATTTCCGTAATTTAGGCAAGCGATAATTACGGAGTATCCGTAGTTTTTCGATCGCATGGAAGGGTAGACAATGCTAAATCATTGATTTTAAACGGTCCAATTTCTGACCGTTTAAAATCAATGACTTAATGTATGAAAGACCAGTGTGTACGGACATGACGCGGGACGGCTTTCTCCGTGCGCTGCGGTCGCCGTCAACCCTGTTTCCGATTGTTCCAAGAGGGATCGTCAGAAACCGGTTTCGAGGTTTTTGCCAAAATCGGCGAAAAGTTTGGAGTTGTCGACCTTGAACCTCCATTGAGAAGACGCGAGGTGTATTCGGATAGGAAATTATGCCTTTTCAAATCCAAACCATGCGACCATCAGGAGAAAACCAAATGGAGAAACAATTCCGCCACAATAATAGGGACTTCGTAGCCCGCCAAATCGCGAATGACGGCCGTGTACAGATCAACATCTCGTCCGACGGAACTGGTCCTCTGTTTAGCTGGGAGCTTGACACAGACACTCTCCGAGACATGCGAACTGAAAGAATAACGGCCGAAATCAATATCGAGCATTTGATCGACATTGCGATCGGCGACTTCACAAGACTCATTGACGAGGAGTTTCCGAACGGCTGATCCCTGTGGTCGAGAAGCCATAACCGAATTTTCGGCTATGAGTGATTTCAATAGAATATTCTGCGCCCGTGGCGATCTGCGGCGGCCGCGGCTCTGACTTCTGACGGGTTTAGGCGGTCAAATTTTAGACTGTTAAAATATATCAATGACTTAGCAGGCGAAAGCATGTCGCTCGTCGAATGACGCTGGACTGCTTTCTTGGCAAACTGCGGGCGAAACGCGCCGGTTTCTGATCGTTCGGCACCGCATCTCCAAAACCGGCTTAGATGCCTTCACGGCGAGAGGTCCGGCCGGGGCGCGGCGACGGTGCAGCGTGGTTTTCTTCGGCGAATTGCGGCTGTCCGGCTGGGCGGTGTATCGGCGGCCAGCAAATCATTGAACTTCCTTACGAAGCTCAAAATTGAGCCGCAAGAGGACTCTGCATCTCTCTGTCGAGGGGTGGGCGGGCGGCCCACGGTGCCGGCGGAAATCTATGAAGTCCCTCATAGAAGACCGTCTTTGCGATGGATGGCGCTGGCGGTCGGCGCGCAGGGGCCACAACAAAGTCTACAATCGAAGGCGCGACGGCGTTCCGCGCGACATTCGATCTGCGCTCGGCGCGGGCCTGCAACTATCCACACAAGCGATAGCGCGGCGCTCGCTGAAGTCTTGGCCGTTGGCTTCGCTCGATCGGCGCGCCGGAAAGATCGCCGCAAAATCATCGGACAGGACCGTCAGTGGTACAGGAAATATATTCGCGGGTCCTTCCCCCTCCCTTTCTGACCTGCGCCGCCGCCGCAGTCCGGGATTTTGCTAGTAAGTGCTTGAATTTTTTGAGGTAATAGTGGCATAATTGCGGGGTTACAGGCAACGGTCATGGACAAATCGGATGACCTCTACGGCTGAACTCGACGATTTTTGGATCGGTATCAATGAGCTCGCGCGGCAGAAGGGAATCGCCCCGAGCGTCATGTCGCGCCGGATCACAAAACTCGAGGCCCAAGGCCTGCTTCAGACGCGCCTCGGCCCTCGCAGCAGCAAGCTGGTCAATCTCGTGGCCTACGATCGCGTTCGCAGCGAAACGCGCGACGCGATCCGCGAGAGCGTCCAAGACCGCGAGAGCCTCGTCGCGCCGCCCGAGAGGGCTCCCTTCGTCGCCGGCTCAAGCTCCGATCCGAATGACAAGAGCCTCGCCCGCGAGCAGGCCCGCCGAATGTCCTATCAAGCGGAGCTCTCCCGGCTGGACCTGGAGGAGCGACTCGGCAAGCTCGTCTCCGTCGAGGACGTATCCGCGGCCATGAGCGAATGCGCCGAGGCCATTGTGCGAGGCCTCGAGCAGCTCCCATCCCGCGCCGACGAGATCGCCGCCGCCGTCGGCCGTGAAGGCCCGCACGGCGCCCGCACCCTCATGAAATCGATGGTGCTCGACGTGCGTAAAGCCCTCGAGCGCGAGATGCGCAGGATCTTTGAGGAAAGCGTCGTGGCCCATGCGGGCGTCGAGAAAGAGGCCGCGGCGTGAATGGTTTGGGTGAAGATGAAATCTAGTTCCGGCGGATTGTCCGCCTGCTCGTAAGAGCGAACCTCGATGGGGGAACAAAGTGACCCTGCAATTCAAGCATTCGGCGCGCGCGATCGTCGCCGCGGCCCTCGCCGAAGGCTTTGCGCCGCCGGAGCCCATCCCGCCGTCGCGCTGGGCGTCCGAAAACCTCATCGTGCCTGACGGCCCGCGCGCCGGCGAGCCTTGGGACCTCGACCTGACGCCCTATATCCGCGAGCCGCTCGATATGCTCGGGCCCGACTCGGGCGTCAATGAGATCGCGGCGCAGAAATCGGCGCAAACCGGCTTC